>ENA-UESI01000192-UESI01000192.1-human-gut-metagenome-genome-assembly--contig:-NODE-192-length-54456-cov-8.091377_pt1 | contig 54456 bp, 44 predicted proteins | sample MGYA00243005_ERZ508006 | MGnify/ENA primary metagenome ERZ508006 (study PRJEB26167, sample SAMN06115436) | human gut metagenome | host: Homo sapiens | place: China:Shandong | collected 2015-06-10... | reverse complement strand
CCTCTGGGGTGAAAAGCCGGGCAATGTTCGTCCGGGTTATGGCTTATACGACCGTGCACTGGGTATTATGTATATGCTCGGTGTGTGGGATATGCTCGATAAGCTGGATGAAAATAAATAAGCATAAAATATGCATAATTAGGGACTGCCGTATGGCAGTCCCTTGTATTATGGAAAAGTCCGTGGCATATGCCGCGGATTTTTGTATGCTTATCTCTGGTTATCAAAAGGGCATTATTTGCCAGTCAAAAAATCTGAAGTTACCTTTTGACACCTGAATCCGCATCAGTAAAAATCATGCGTTTCTTTTTCACGGGTCCGGAAGCTGCGTGGAGAGATGCCATATTCTTTCACAAACGCTTTGTAAAAAACAGAATAATCACAAAAGCCGCACTGTTCGGCAACTTCTTTCAATGGAATGCCGGAATTGATCAGATTTTTAGATTCGATCAGTCTCCGCTGGGTAACGATTTTGTAAAAGCCGGTGTCAAGCTGCTTTTTAAAAAGCTGGCTTACTGTCGACTGGCTTACCATAAACTGCGCTGAAATAGATGCGAGGCTGAGGTCTTCGGATAAATGCAATTCAATGTAGTTGAGAATCTGGTCTAACAGGCCTGTATTCTCCGGTTTGGGGATGTCTGACTGCGGATGGTCGTTCATACGGTAAAACAGACAGAACAACTGCAGAAAAAGCCCCATGCGGTAGAGCTCGCTTCCAAGACGCATGGTGGAACCCTCGTACAACAGTGCAGCCAGAAGCTGGTCGATCTGGTTTAAGAGTGTTCCTTCCGGGCGGATGACATAGGGGAGCTGCTTTTGTGGTGCATATTGGGAGGAGCCTGCATCCGCAAAGAAGTTCTGCTTACAGGTCTCAAAAAAATCGTTGTTGATCCAGAGTACGGTTCTCTGATAGGGTTCCCGAAGTTGCTCTAAAAATAAAGGGCGGTGGCTGGTGCCGGGGGGAACGAGGATGATATCATTTTTGCGGATCTGGTAACGGGTGTTTCCAATGAGATATTGCAAGTTTCCACTGCGGCAGAAAAGAAGTTCGTAAAACTCGTGGCTGTGGAGGGTTACATAGTCTTTCGTGTAACTGGTATCCTCATGTACATCCAGATAGGGGCTGTCCATTTCCAGTTCCTGGTATCCGATCAATTCCCCACCGGCAGTCAGGATGCCATCGAGCGTGGAAATATACGGAGGCTTCATCGAATCCTTATGTTCCATTAAAAAACGTTTCATTTGGCTATATTTCATAAAAACTCCTGTTCTGATTTGTTATATTTATACAATCCTACAAATATTGTAGCACAATAAATGTAAGATATGCAATGTATTTTGGTATAAATGCAATTTAAATTGCAATAAAGCAAATGTATCATAAGGATATCGGTTCTTGTGAAATGTACAGACACAAAACCAATGCGCGCGTACAAATACCAGAAGGAGAAAAATTTATGAATAAAAGAAATGTAAGACCCTTTTCAAAAAGGGATGAGATCGGATATGTGTTTGGAGATATGGCGGGCAGTTTTGTCAATTTATTTGTAGACGCATATTTTTTGACGTTTTGTACTTATGTGCTGGGAACAATTATGTTGGGAAATATTCTAAGCTATATGCTTTAGAGGAGAGTTATAAATTCTGCTTGTATGGCTGGTATTGGTATCTTGTTACTAGAGAAGTACAGTATGTTGATTTTCTGCCGGAGGATATAGATGAATCTAGCTTAATAGAGCAGATTAAGGATGTTTTATAAAAAGACCCAAACGAATGAAGAATAATTATTTGATGCATATTCGAAAAGTGGTAAAATTAATAATAAATTAAACTAGATAATAGGGGGGGACAAATAAATGTTAGATAGAATACCACAAGTATTTTTGTCATATAGTTGGACAAGCAAAGAGTATCAACAGAATATTATTGAGCTGGCAACTCGTATGAGACATGATGGAGTTGATGTAAAACTTGATGTTTGGGATTTGAAGGAAGGCCAGGATAAGTATGCCTATATGGAACAATGCGTTACAAATCCTGAAATCGATAAAGTGTTGATTTTTTCAGATAGACTATATACAGAAAAAGCTAATAAACGTAGTGGTGGGGTAGGAAACGAGACAACTATTATATCTGATGAAGTCTATGGACATGCAAATCAACAAAAATTTATTCCTATAGTTATGGAAAGAGATGAGCTTGGCAATGAATATCTTCCGTCTTTTTTGAAATCTCGTTTATATTTAGATTTTTCGAGTGATAATTATGAGGAAGAATATGAGAAATTGATTCGTATAATTTATGATGCACCTTCTCAGCGTAAACCGGAAATTGGAACTCCACCTAGTTGGTTAACAGAAGATAGTCCGGATGATTTGTATCAAATCAAAGAGAAAACAAAGAAGATAAGTTTGACAGATTTAAGTGGAATGAAGAAGGTAGAAGTTCGTGATTTTGTAGATACATATATTGAAGCTATTAAACAGTTTTATGTGAGCAATATTGATAATAAAACATATCTTGAGAATTTTAAAAAGATGAAGGAATATAGAGATGTTTTTCTTGACCATTTAAATGTCTTTTCCAAATTAGATAGTTTTGGAAAAATTATGGCAGATGAATTTGAACGTATGTATAACGTTCTTTTTAATGCTTATACATTTGATCCAAAAACAATGTCATGTAGAGAAAATGACTTTGATTTGTTCAGACTTCATATATGGGAGTTGTTTTTATGTACAGTTACCTATATGTTACATTTTGAACTCTATCAGGACATTCATGATTTGTTAGTACATACATATTTTATCAGGAAATCTGGATTGGGGAGTGAAAAAGTACCTGCAAGTTATGAGAAATTTTGTTTTTATTCAAAAATGCTTGAAGAAAATATCAAACCAACTTTGGGTGGAGATTTATCTAGAAAGTATACACTTATGGGACATTTTGTCTGCACGCAAAGAGAGTTTTTGCCGATTTATTCCGGACGAGCTATGGCAAATGCCGATTTATTTTTATATCAGGTTTATAATGGTTTGAAATTGGGTACCTTAACTCAGTGGTTTGGATGGTTTCCTACCCTTTATGTATATGCAGACGAAAGTGATTCAATATGGAAAAGACTGAAATCAAGACAGTTCTGTGAGAGTATTATGCCGGTTTTCGGAGTTAAAACAGTTGATAAATTGAAGGAAGTAATTTCAAAATGTATTTATGATAGGAGCGTGTGTTACTCTAATTCATATCATGATGCAGCAAGTGCTATTCTCACGTGGATAGATTTAGATGAAGTGGCAATATTGCCATAGGTAGTTCAGAGGAAAATTATAATTGAAAACATATTATAAATTTATTTTAAAAGAAATTAAACAAAATTATAAAAAGAAAAAAAAGAACTTAATTCATGAGCCAAAATGTATAAGAATATTGTCATGGAGTTTATTAGGTATTGCATTGGTTGACATTGCATTTGAAATTCTAGTGTTAAAATTTAGCTATAGATGTATGGTGTTAAATATTTTATTTTTAATATTTTTAGCTGTTTTTATAATTGGATCATGGATCCAATTTGGGCAAGTGAAAAAATATAATAATCTGTATGTAGCAAAGAATCATGAAAGAAAGACGTTTTGTGCTAATTTAATTAAGAACGAAGCTGATAAATATAGCGTCAGTAAAGATGAATTGGTTATATATCTCATGTATAAGCATAAGATATCCGGATTTATGAAGGTTTTATCCGTTATTATTAATGTATCAGCAACTGGAATCGCTGTTCGGGTTTTACCAGAATATCAAGAAGAAAATGGTTTTTTTGTATTTTGGTGTTTGATAATAGCTAATTATATTATTTCCTATGCTGCAAATTATTTAATTACTACTCTGTACAATTTAGATAATTTTAACTTTTATATTACAGATTTATATTCTAAAACATTTAAATCGATTGATGAAAGTATTAAGGAAAAGAAAGAGAAAAAAATAAAAGAAGCAATGAGCAAATTTAAAAGTATGAAATTTTTAATTAAAAAAAATGTTAAAGATTTTTTTAAGGACAACTATCGGATTTTGATAGTTATGTTGATAGCGGTGTTATATTGCATATTTTATATTTGGCAAAATATAGTTGGAGATATAACAAAAATTGATGGGAAACACTATATTGAGGAATTCTTTAATAGTATATCAGTATCTGTAATAGCTGCGATTATTTTTTATTTTATACAGGTGTATTTTCCGAATAAAAAAAGAGAGTATATATTAAAGAAGTATGCTAAGAAGTTTATTAAAGAGAAACTATTGTCACAATTAGATATCCTTCATTGTCAAACTGAGATGGTTCGTAATAATAATAAAGATGAAAAAGAGATTAATTCTGCTATTAGTTATGAATGCGAAAAAATTCAATCAGAAATAAGAGTTTGTTTTGATATGTATGTATCAGTACTTTCCACAGACTTGATAGACGATATTAATTCATTATTGTTCGATGATATGTTTAGCATGATTAGTTATCGGTCTAATGGTAAATTAGTGAATATGAGTTTGAATGAGATAATAAATGATGAGATGAATTATAATAAACTATGGGAGAAAGTAAAGAAAATAAAGGAAGAATGTGAAAGAATATAGAAATGCAGCATTTTTCTTAAATCTACTTATGTATTATTGTTCAGTTATAGATGTCATGATTGATAAGTATTTAGGAAATAGGGATTATATAATAAGTTTTGAGTAAATAACATGAGTATAAAATGGATCTCTATCAAAATACTTAGATACGCGTAGAGTAAACTCAACAGATGGAGCATTTTCTCCCCGCTCTATCCGTCCGACGGTTCTTACGTTACAGCTGATGGCTTTTGCAACGTCATACTGTCGCAATCCGCGATCTTCACAGATTTCCTTGATATTGTTTGAAATTACCATATAATCAGTCCCTTCTTTCATTTTCATATCTATATTTTATTGGCAAATTAAAGTTTTTGGGATAATCAAACTTTTTAAGGGTTTGCCCCAATTTGGGTAATCAAACTTTTTGAGGGTTGCAAAGAAGGTAGAGGGGGTGAGTCAGAGTGAGTACAGGAAAAAGTGGTAAAATATAAATTGTTTTTTACTGCAATCTGAAGAGTTATTGTGAGGTAGGGATATGAAGCTTAATTCGATAATATTACAAAATTTTAAGGGAATAGACAATCTGGAAATAAAGCTTGATAATAAGACAACGGTTATTTTTGGTGTGAATGGCGTTGGCAAGTCAACAATCCTTCAGGCTATAGATTTATTATATGCTGATATCATTGCAAAGCTGATGGGAACGGTAAGAAGTAAGACAGCCAGATTCAATGAAGATTTTATTAGCTATGGAAAGTCTGCGGCCGGTATAAAGGCAGATTTCGATTTTGGGGATGGCGAAAGCATATATTATGAGCGTACAATTGACAGGGCTAAAGGTGAAAAAAGAAATGCAAGTGCTCTTAAAAAACTTACAGATAAGTTTCAATCGTTATATATACAAATGGGTTATGATGATGGCAATGGCAATTGGATAGAGGAATCGGATAATAAGAGTATGCCTATTTTTGTTAATTATGGAGTAAATAGAATTGTGCTTGATGTGCCGGTCAGGGCACCTAAAGAGCAGTTTGTAAAATTGGATGCATTCGACAAAGCTATAGAAAGTACGATAGATTTTAGAAATTTATTTAAATGGTTTAGAAATCAGGAAGATATAGAGAATCAGATAAAGGTTAGAGATGATTCGAAATATGAAGATAAAAGCCTTGCAGCTGTTAAAAAAGCAATGTTAGCTATGCTTGATGGATTTGAGGACATTCGGATAGAGAGAAGACCTTTGGCAATGAAGGTCAATAAAAACGGCAAGTCTTTAAAGATAGATCAGTTATCGGATGGAGAAAAATGCACGATAGCTCTATTTGGAGATTTGGCAAGAAGAATGGCATTGGCAAATCCGGGTAAAGATGTGAATCCTTTGGAAGGCTCAGGTGTTGTGCTCATTGATGAATTGGATTTGCATATGCATACATCGTGGCAACGAAAGGTATTGAATGTTTTAAGAGACACATTCCCCAATATCCAGTTTATTATTACTACACATTCTCCGCAGATTTTGGGTGAGATGGATGATTCTGTCAATTTATTATATCTGTATAATGAAGATAATGAGATTCTATTTAAGACCTATGAATCCTTTGTGGGATGGGATGCAAATGTTATTTTAGAGGAAGTAATGAATACGTCTTCAGTTAATCAGGACATCAAGAGAATGATTGATGAGATGTACAAGTGTATTGAAGATAAGAAGTATGATGAAGCAGAGAAAATAGTGGATATATTGGATAAGAAAACAAATGGTTATGCTGATGGTATTTCTAAGGCAAGGATACTAATATCAAGGGGTAAAAGACGTGAAACAAATTAATAAAAGAAGTGCGCCGCAATGGTTTGAACAATGGAAATCTGATTTTGTAGAAGTTAATAATAGGCAACCTCATTATAAAGTTGATTTTGCAGGCAATGATAGCGAAGGAATTGAAAGAAGAAGAATGCTGCGCGAGGCTCTTATCAAGGAGCAGGGTAGAATATGCTGCTATTGTATGAGAAGAATTTACAACAATTCAGCTCATATTGAGCATTTCTTTCCGTGCACTCCCCCGCCTAATATGGTGGTGGTGGCAATGCCATTAAGCTAGGTGTTCGAGGTTTTGTTCGAATGAAAAAGTAAATACATTGAATTAGGACGAATGGATATTTCGCCATATGAGTTATTGTCAGGAGCAGAGCATATTGGAACCAGAAGCAGGGATAATCAGACATATGTTTTTGCAAAAGATACTGAACTTGGAATGGTAGTTGAGACATACCAGCAGTTGGATTATGAGCGGCAAAAGAGACTTTTGGGCTATATGAATGCTTTGAAGATGAGCAACTAGAAAATTGTGATTTTGTACCACATGATACGTAAAAACGAAAAAATTCGTACAAGAGAGGACGAAGATTATATATTCAAATGAAGAGTACTGGGTATGGTTGTCCAGATGCAAAAAGAATAATTCATTCTTTATGATTATTTTATTTGATTGAAATACCGATACGTGGTAATATGAATTTGAAAGAGAGGATATAATGGCTAAGGAAAATGTTAATGAACTGGTGGATAAACTTACTCTATTTGATGATGATTTAATGAGTAGAGTTTTCGACAATAATATCGAAGCAACAGAGCTTATGCTTAGAATCATAATGGGAAGGAACATTAATGTAATTAGTGTTATTGGACAAGATGAGATAAAAAGTCATGAAGTAGGTGGAAGAAATATAACATTGGATGTTCATGCGATTGATGTGAACGGCGATGAAATTGATATTGAAGTACAAGGAAATTCGGCAGGGGCACATATCAGACGAGCAAGATATCATAGCAGTATGGTAGATTCTAAAATGTTAGACGAAGGACAGGAGTTCAGGCAACTTAAGGATTCGTATATCATATTTATATATAAACATGATAAATTTAGAAAGGGTTTACCAGTATATCACATAGACCGATATATAAGGGAAACAGAAGAATTATTTGATGATGGTTCCCATATTATATATGTAAATGGTAACTATAAAGGTAATGATGAAATTGGACAGCTAATGAATGATTTTCGTCAGACAGATTCAGATAAGATTCATTATGCTGCATTAGCAAAAGGTGTAAAGCATTTTAAGGATACTGAAAAGGGGCGTGAGCAAATGTGTGAAGCAGTTGAAAAATATGCAAAGGAATATGCAAAGGAATATGCAAAGGAATATGCGGTAAAGGAAAAGATGATTTCTGTGAAAAATCTTATGGAGAATATGAAACTTACAGTGGATCAGGCACTAAATGCTTTGGGAATTCAAGGGGATGAAAGAAAAACCATAATAAATCAATTACAAAACCGAAATTAGGATATTTAAGTAGAGATATATTAAAAAATTTTTAGAACATAAATATAAGATGTTCTAGATTGAAATGCTAAAGAGTGTCATGGCACACCCAAATAGAAGCCCCAGTAGCTGGAACTACTGGGGCTTCTATTATATGTTAAACAGTAGAGCATCCGTTTAGGCTAGTTGCCTCTAATGTTTACTGTTTATGATTTCTTATCTTGTCCATCACCTGACCTCTTGATTGTTCAGCCATAGGCCATTATACTGTCCTTATTAAGCTTTATCAAAGTATAGATGAAAGACCACAGTGGGGTCAGGCACCAATGTGGTCAAAATTAAGAATGATGCACAGCTTTGTAATTATACGACTCATCAAATCGAAGATGCAGGTATTGAGGTGGCTATTGATGATACGATACACTAATGCAGTGGCGTGTAAGATTGCAATAGAACAGGTATATGTTATATAATTATTGGGGTAGAGAAATTATTATGTTAGGAAAAGTTGAGCATGAAAATTAATAAGACAAAACCAATTGCGTTAGGAATAGCATTCACTCTCGCCCTAACACCGATTCACACAATTACATATGCAGACACTAATTTAGACAGTGCATCAATAAATGTTCAGTCTGCACAGACAGAATATAAATCAGGATTTGTATTCACTAAGGGCAGCTACGCTTATAGAAAAGGCACTGATTTGACAGTATGTGTATCAAAGAGCAATCTTTCTGCAGCTTGTGATTCATATAAGCTGTTTTATATATCGGACGGAAGTGAGAAAGCAATTGACCGGAACTCATATACAATCAGTGTCCTTGGGGATGCGGTATATTTTACTTTATCCCAAAACTGGCTGAATCAGTACAGTCCTCGGGATATTGATATTACAGCGATTGCTTACAATGGAACTGCTGAGGTATCTAAGGCAAATTCTAAGCTTGTTTCTGAGGATGGCTTTGATATAGACTTTGCAGCCGGAACAGTGTGTGTCAATCAGACAGAAAATGTCAGAACTAACGGACAAGGCGAACTGACACAGGATACGCGGTCGCAGGCTGGTGGGAAAAAATACATATATGTAGTTGACTCAGTAATTTCTCAGGATGAAAGCATCATAAAAATATCCAATGCCGGTAATGAGTGGGAATATACCGGAATGAAGTCTGGAAAGACAAAACTCACAGTACGCTATCACTACTACTATGGCAAGGAAAAACGTACCGGTGAGAAAACTGCAGAGTATGAAGTGGTTCCTGCCACATATACACTCGATGAAGAACGTGGCAGCTCAGGTATGCTTATAAACCGTGGCATCTCATACACATGCAATCTTAGAACAAAGCAGACAACCTATGATAAGAGTGGCAAGGCTGTAAGTAAATATGTAGATAATGTTGCATACGAATGGTATATAAGCGAAAAAGAGGATAAAGTTGCGGTAAACATAGAGCAGACTTCACAGAATAAGCTTAAAATAACACCGGCAAATGCCTCGGAATCAGGAGCTTTTTGTATAGGAATAAGAGCACTTGATGCTTCCGGTAATGTTTATTTTGAAGAAGAACCATTATGGTATCTGGTAACAGATGGACAGGCAGACGGAGATCATGGAAATTCGTCAGAAGATGCAAATCCGGGAAATACCTCATCCGGAAGTCAAAATACAAACACAGGAAGCGAAAAGGTAAGTGTATCGAAGAGTCAAAGTATATCCTTATTGGAGAATCATAATATCGGTCTAAATATCTACTGGAAAATGACCGGCTCTACGTATGACATAGGAGACTGCATGGTCAAGTACACCTATGAAGGTGACAGCGGAACACCACACTATGTGGCATTGAACCGGAGTCCAGTTGGTGATGGCGAATCATATTGCACAAGAATTGATATAAGCGCAGTTGAGATGACCGAAAAAGTAAATTTACAGTTACTCTCTAATAGTGGAAAAGTGCTGGATACATTTTCAACATCAGTAGAGGATTATGCCAAGAGCTTATTGGCAAGCAATACAAAAGAATATGCAGCATATAAGCAGGTGGTAAAAGCGATGTTGAATTATGGCGCTGCATCACAGCAGTATTTTGGATTTATGACATATGCATTAGCCAACAGAAGCCTTACGAATGCCGATAAGACGATACAACAAATTCCACAGGCAACGTTGAAGCAGTATGCTGCCAATTCAAGTATCCGCCAATTTTCAATGAGTGGAATACACTATTACGGATCGAGCCTTGTGGTGGGAGATGATGTAAAGCTCAGACACTATTTTAAGCTTGATTCCGGCAGAGATATATCAAATTATTCGTTTGCAACGTATGTGGGCGGAGATATGATAGGCTATGCTACACCATGTCGTTCGAAAGATAAAGACATGTATTATATAGAAGTAACTTGTACAAACAGAAATTTCTTTTCTGGCATGAGGACGATAGTATCGAATGGAAATACAGAAACTATATTGGACTATCAGCCGATGAACTACATTGCAAAAGCATATGGCAGTTCAAAGCTAACCTCTGAATTGAAGACGTTGCTTGATGCAATGTATTGGTTTGAATATCAAAAAATTAAATAAATTGTTGCATAAAATATAGTACTAGAGTATAATTCCTGACTTTGAGAGTTGAAGTTAGAGGAAATTCAGCTTGCTAAAAAGCATGCATATATAAAAGAAAATTATGAAAAGTGGAATTTTTTAGAGGATTTTTCAGCGTCTGACGATTATAAGACAGAACCTATAGATTTCTATTTCGAATTTAAAAAGTCATCTACTTGCAGCTTGGCTGAATTGGTAAAAAAGGAACATAGATATATATGCAATGATGGGTATATTAAAGAGCACTCAATTGATGATTTAAGCGAGTGCATTGTAGTGCACAACCGTAAGCAGGCTTTGAAAATATTTGCAAATATCAATAGAATATTTGATGATTATTTGAGCAAGGCTGGGCTTGAAGGAATTGAGTATTATCGGCAGTATTTTGAAATTAGTGTAAGAAGAGATGGAATGCCACAAGTATTTTTGCCATATAGTTGGACAAGTAAAGAGTATCTGATGAAGGAAGAACCCCTTCTTTAGTTATCTGATTTACAGAAACTTATTAACCAAGTAGTCTTGATTGACTACACCATAATTATACTAGGATATAGAAAATGAAATTTAATTTTAACAAAAAAATGGTTAGCACAATAGTGATATTGATTTTTGGCGTAGCAATTACAGTTGCAGCACTGTCTGCAAAGAATATAGCGCTTGAAAATAAAACAAGCTCAGAAATAGCCACAGAGGCAGTATCAGCTACAGAAATGATATTGGATACAGTAAATACAGAGACTGGTAATGTGGATAAGAATTCATCAGATTCCTCAAAAGACAAAGCAACAGTAGTCGATGATAAGGACAAATCTGGTGATACGAAGAATTCTGATAAAAGTTCAACAACTACAAAAGAAACGGGCAAAAGCTTGAAAGATACAAAGAGCTCATCAGAAAACACCGATAATAATGATTCCAGGGATTCATATGAGACTGATATAATGAAAAATGATGAATCAGAAAACACTTCAGACGATGTAAATAAAACAGGTGATAAGAATGATAAAAAATCTGAAATAAACACTTCAGGAGATAGTGGTTCAGGCACAGATGATTCAGATAATGACAATTCAGGAATGAATAATAAATCTGATAACGGAGTGATAGAGCTTCCAATTATACCGATTGACTAATGTGACGTCAGTTGTGGTTTTACCTACATTTGAAGAAGAAACGTAAGAGGAGTTAATACAATGGAGAACGATACATTGTAATGGTATTTTACATGGTAATCCGCTATACTAGATATAAGTGTAGCGGATTATTTTAATGGAGAAAGGCAAATGAAGACAAAAAAGTTTTTATCATTGGTGTTAAGTGTGGCTATGATATTAGGTGTGGCTGTTCCGGTCGCAGCAGAACCGGTGTCAGCAGGACAAGGCGTTGAAGCAGAACAACAGCCAATTGTAGAAAATAGCATTACAAGTGGATATATTCTGAGTGATTTGGATTATAATACACCGGTGTATGAACCGGATGAGGCGGTGCCGTATTCTGATGATTGGGGATATTCTGCAGATGAAACTATAGAGAGTAAGTATCCGGCAAATGGAGTCAGTGATATCAAGGCGAAATATCCGTCTGTTCGTAATCAAAATCCCCTTGGCACGTGCTGGACATTTTCGTCGATAGGTCTTGCAGAGTTTGATCTGATTAATGATGGTGCGTTTGATAAAAATATAGATTTTAGTGAACTGCATCTGGCATATTATGCATATAATTCGCTGTTAGATCCGCTTGGTGGAACAGAGGGGGACTATGCAAAGTACTATATGAATAATACAAGTGTTCAGTATGGTTATCTCAATCGTGGTGGCAACTATTTGATGGCGGCACGCAGAATGGGACAGTGGTGTGGTCCGGTAAGCGAGAGTGATGTACCATATAGTAAGGTGGCAAGCAACGGATATACAGCAAGCACTATTGATACTTTTCTTAATACAGGTTTATCGGATGAATATGCATATTCAAAGGATAAGGCACATCTGGAAAATACATACATGATTAATATCAAGGAAAATGCATCAGATGTGAAAAAAGCCATAAAAAAATATGGTGCAGTGGGAATTATGTATAGTCATAATGATAACGGATATCATTACATAAATAACAGTTATAATGATAAAACAAATAACAGAGCAGGTCATGCGGTAATGGTTGTTGGATGGGATGATAACTATTCTAAAGATAATTTCAGAGACGGTGTTAAACCTGAAAAAGATGGTGCATGGCTTATTCGTAATAGTTGGGGAGACGGAACCGGTTCATATTATAATCAGAGTTATTTCTGGATGTCATATGAAACGTTTTCTTTATCCGATACGGCTTGGGTGTTTGATTTTTCTGCTAATGATGGATATGATAACAATTATCAGGTTGATGGAGGATTAAATGTAGCCCATCAAAGCGGTTACAGGAAATTGGCCAATGTTTTTACTACTCAGACAAAACAGGGAGTATCTTCTGAGGACTTAAAAGCAGTTTCATTGTCTATTACATCTAAAACAAATGTTAATTATACAATAGAGATTTATACAGATTTAAAGGATAAGACAAAGCCAACCAGCGGAACAAAGCAGGTGACTGCTACCACTACAGGGCAGACAACCTATGCCGGAGTATATACCATTCCACTTAAATCAGCGGTTAATCTGAAGCCTGGGACAAGCTATTCGGTTGTAGTGACTACTGATACACCTGCCGTTGATCTTGAGGCAGCGATGACCGGAGATGTAAATTATAATAATGAAATGGTGTGGGAGAATCATGTGTCAAGTGATAATACGGCAAGCTATTATTTCTATGGTACAGGGTTGGCATATTCCCGCAATTGGAATTATCAGAATGTGTATGGTAATTTCTGTATTAAAGCATTTACCGCCAATAATGTAGGAAAAGATTCTGAGAAGCTTGTTGGCAGGAGCCTTACTTTAAAAGATAATATTGATATGAACTACTATATGGAGCTTCCTGAAAGTATCAAATCAAACAGCAACGCATATATGGAGTTTACGGTGAATAATAGCCAGCCATATAAGGTCAGCGTAAACGATGCAATCCCTGTTGAGAAAAACGGAAAGGTTATATATAAGTTTGCATGTCCGCTAAATGCTGCACAGATGTCAGATACGGTTAAAGCCAAAATGGTGGTGGATGGTAATAGTGGAAATGAGTACACTTACAGTGTAAAAGAATATGCCACTGAGCTCCTGTCAAAATCAAACGAGTATCCGGAAGAAACAATTAAGCTGGTGAAGGCACTCTTAAACTATGGAACCGCAGCGCAGAACTTCTTTAAATATAACACTGATAAGCCGACAAATGCTGGTTTGAGCGATACAGATAAAGTTGTAGCAGCAGCTGATTTTGCTGCATATAAGGCTGTTATTAAAACAGATAGTGCAAATAGTCAGAGTAATGGACTGACATATTACGGAAGCTCTCTGATATGTAAGTCTGAGATGACAGTAAGACATTATTTTATGTTGAACGAAGGCTGTGATATAAACAATTACAAGTTCAGCTATGTTAATGCATATGGCAATGAAGTCAGTCTGACACCTAAAAAGGCTTCGGATGGGGTGTATTGTGTAGATATAAACGGAATAATGGCACGCAACCTGAATAGTAATTATGTATGCAAAGTCACCGGAAAGAATAAGGGCTGTATTTTAGAGCTGGACTATGGTCCGTTCAGCTATTCACAGAAGGTCATTAATAGCGGAAATTCATCTGATGAATTAAAAAATCTGGTGAATGCGCTATATTGGTATTGGTATTATGGATATAGAAATTAAAAAGACTGCATAATTAAAACCACCGCAGAATTTAACGCTTTAACTAAGCTAAATTCCTGCGGTGGTTTCTTTTGTGCTTATCGGCTTAACAAGCTTATCGTTTGTTGTGCATCATGTTCGATAAGTAGATCTATAATATGATCATATGAAATAATGAATGAAATAGAAAGAAATGATACACAGGCTAAGGAAACCCAATAATTGTTAATTAAATTATTGCAACATGCATAATAAAATAGTAATATGGAACTATAAGTTATCAATAAACTGAAACAATGCAATGCTGTTTTATAATGGCAGAAGTCGGGAGGAACAACGTATGAAAAAAAGACTAATTAGCCTTGTTTTAACATTCATTATGTTGATTACAATGGTTCCATCAACTATTGTAGAGGCAAGTGAAGTAACGACAATGGAAAGCGTCAAAGTTTCGAGTAACCAATCTGAGAGCAACCAATCAGAGGTCACGAAACCGGAGGAAAATACTATCTATGTGGTAAATCCACTGTATGAGGATGTTATCAGCATTGATGATTTAAAGAGGAAGCTTGACTCCGAAAGCTCAGATAAGGAGTCTGCAGATGGCGAGCAGCTCTTTGGGTCATCCACAGGACAGTATTTTTCGGATTATGACAGTGCCGTTTCATATCTCAGAAAGCAGATGGTTAGCAGAGAAACGGAAATAACCTTGAATTTCCCTGCATCCTGGTTTACTTCACACAAAGATGGGCTATATTGGGATTTATTATATGATGCAATGAAGTGCGACGATAGCTCTACCGGACAGGAGGGGGATGCACTTTTGTATGGATATGCAGGCTGTAATGTTTCATACAGTACTGCAGGATATATAAAATATACCATGGCATATCATTCTAATGCGGAACAGGAAGCCAAGCTGACAGAGGCTGTGGCTGAGGCAATGACAACACTGCAGCTTAATGGTCTCAGCGAAGCCAAAAAGATTACAAAGATTCATGATTATATCTGCAATCATGTCGATTATGCATACAATTCAACCGAGGAGCAGATATATACAGCTTATGGCGCTCTTTGCACCGGAAAAGCTGTCTGTCAGGGATATGCTGTGCTTTTCTACAGACTGTGCAAGGAAGCAGGGCTGTCGGTCAGAATTATCAGTGGTACCGGAAATGGAGGACCACATGCGTGGAATATAGTGCGAATCGGCAGCAAATACTATAATATGGATTGTACCTGGGATGGACAGGATGCGGCCACATATAATGAGTTTCTGTTGAAATCAGAAGCTGATTTTAGAGATCATACCCGTGAATCGTGGAAGGTGGCAGGCAGCCATTATCTGGATTATACGTCAGCTGAGTTTAACGCGCAGTATCCTATGGCTGAAAAATCATGGGATGATACATATGCGCATAGCGAGGAGGCCACGTCAGGTGCTGTGACACTAAAAGCAGAATGGAATGATCCCGTACTGGGACAGCCGACCATATTCCATGTGTCTGCAACAGGCGGATCAGGAAACTATAAATTCAGAATGGATGCACCGAGCTATTCGGACCCAAATCAATGGGCATTCGAATCAGTAGCGGATCCAAGCCGCGGTGAGTGGCTGAATTATACATCAGAGTGTGCTTCAAACGATTATACATTTACCATGACTGCTACAGGTACCTATAACTTTAGGTTTTATGTGATGGATAAAGCAGCAAATTTATACTATCTGCGACTGAATTTCAATATAAGTGTATCGGATGATAAATATCCGAGTGTTGACTCGATTGTCCGGTCTGCAGTAGCTGAGTGCAACAGCAAGACGGATGGCTCAGAGTATGCAAAAGCACTGTGGCTGCATGACTGGCTGCTTGAACAGCTTGAGTATGATAAAACCCTGAAATGGTCTTCGGCTGAGAGTGCGCTGACCAGAGAACTTGGCACATGTCAGTCGTATGAGAGTGCATATGCAAAGCTCCTTACTGCAGCAGGAATAGAAAACAGCGAGACAAGGGATACCTATGATGGACACACCTGGAATGCAATGAAGCTGGACGGACAGTGGTATCAGACGGACTGCACCTGGGATGACAGCAGCGATAACTGGTATAGCTTTGACCAGAGACATTTGTATTTTGGGCTGACGGATGAGCTGATGGCCATAGCACATCCGGGGCATAGCAAAATCTATACCACAGACACGTATGCAACGCGTTCGACAAGCCTTGCCGACAATTATTTTGTAAGGACAGGAGATGCTGCAAAGTGGGCAAAAGCATACTCAGACAGGATTCAGAAAAATCTGAATGCAGGAAAGACAGAGTTTGAAATAACAGCGGACAATGCTTCTTATCCACCAAGTATTTCAGGTATTCAAAATGGTATTACAGCGTATGCGCTTAACCAATTGACATGGACTACAGACAAGGCAGCGGTAACATTAAATGTTACAGGAAGTGCAAAGAACTTTACATTTACAGCTGAATACGCTTCAAAGAGTCCTGAGGTCAGCTTGTATGGCAGAAGCATAACCCTTAAAGACAACATCGATGTAAACTATTACATGGAAATGTCTGATTCGGTGTTTGAGCATGATGCTTATCTGGAATTTAAAATCGGTGGTCAGACATATAAGCTTAATGCGAGTGACGCCGCTGAGGTAAATGAGAACGGTAAAACCTTATACAAGTTCTCATGTCCGGTTAATGCGGCACAGATGTCTGATACTATCGAGACAAGAATAGTGATTGATAACAAGACCGAGGAAGAGTATTCCTACAGTGTAAAAGAATATGCCACCGAGCTCCTGTCAAAATCAAACGAGTATCCGGCGGAGACCATTAAGCTTGTGAAGGCACTCTTAAACTATGGAACCGCAGCGCAGACCTTCTTTAGATATAACACTGATAAGCCGGCAAATGCTGGTTTGAGCGATACAGATAAAGCTGTAGCAGCGGCTGATTTTGAGGAATATAAGGCTGTTATTAAAACGGATAGTGCAAATGGTCAGAGTAATGGACTGACATATTACGGAAGCTCTCTGATATGTAAGTCTGAGATGACAGTAAGACATTATTTTATGGTGAACGAAGGCTGTGATATAAACAATTACAAGTTCAGTTATGTTAATGCAGATGGCAATGAAGTCAGTCTGACACCTAAAAAGGCTTCAGATGGGGTGTATTGTGTAGACATAAACGGAATAATGGCACGCAACCTGAATAGTATTTTTGCATGCAAAGTCACCGGAAAGAATAAGGCCTGTATTTTTGAGCTGGACTATGGTCCGTTCAGCTATTCACAGAAGGTCATTGATAGCGGAAATTCATCTGATGAATTAAAAAATCTGGTGAACGCGCTATATTGGTATTGGTATTATGGATATAGAAATTAAAAAGACTGCATAATTAAAAACACCGCAGAATTTAACGCTTTAACTAAGCTAAATTCCTGCGGTGGTTTTTTTGTGCTTATCGGCTTACAATGCTATCAAGCACAAAATAGGCGATTTAAAATATTTGCAAAAAAGATAGAAAGAGATCCGGGAATTGTGTTGGGCAGATTGTTGAATGATGGACAAGATGACTTATTTTCTAAGCTATCAGATGAAGAACTTAAATATTTTGACATTAACACAATTGCACAACCTATAAGAGAGACTATGGAGTGTATTGCGGAGCGGATTAAGAGAGAATTGCAGGATTATCTTATAAGCGGAGAAGAACTGAATAGATTAGCTAATGATAGCTGGTTTGATAAATCAGTCAAATTTGAAGAGAGGTAAAAGGGAATGAGACAAAAAGAATTTACACAGAAAACAGTCGGTGAAAAGCAAGGATTTAATCAATAGGTCAAGAAATAGATTTGTGGCTGCAAAAATTGATGATAATGTTACTTTATATGCTAAGTGTTCTCAAAAAGAGTATGAAAGAGCGATGGTTAACAAGTCTATTGGATTATTTTTTACTCTTGGAGATGATACTATAAGGGTTATTGTTCAATAAACGGTTTTTATGCAAATTTACCACTTTACCGCATTAAAATTTAATGCTTTTTTTATAAAATATACAAAAAGTAACAAAAAGTACTGGACAAAATGTCCTATATAAGGTAAAATGCATATATGTAATCAAACAGCACATTTGAAGGTTGTGCAGATAGTATTGGGTATATTTTACGAATTGGGGGGATTTTTCATGAGAATATATCATGCTAAGGATTATGCAGATATGAGCAGAAAGGCTGCAAATATCGTATCGGCACAGGTGATTATGAAGCCTAATTGTGTATTGGGATTGGCTACAGGCTCTACACCTATCGGCTTGTATAAGCAGCTCGTTGAGTGGTTCAAGAAGGGGGATTTGGACTTCTCAGAGGTTATGACTGTGAACCTTGATGAGTATAAGGGATTAAGCCGTGAGAATGACCAGAGCTACTATTATTTTATGCATCAGAATTTGTTTGATCATGTGAATATTCCGGTTGAGAATACTCACCTGCCAAACGGCATGGAGCCGGATTCACAGAAGGAGTGCAAGCGCTATACAGAGCTGATTCAGTCTCTTGGCGGTGTTGATTTACAGCTTCTTGGTATCGGGCACAATGGTCATATCGGTTTTAATGAGCCGGGCGAGTCTTTTGACAAGCAGGTACACTGTGTGGATCTGACAGAGTCTACTATTGAGGCCAATAAGCGCTTCTTTGCATCGGCTGATGATGTTCCGAAGCAGGCTTATACGATGGGCATCAAGACCATCATGCAGGCTAAGAAGATTCTTATTATTGCAAGTGGTGAGGATAAGGCAGAGATTGTTCACAAGGCTTTCTTTGGACCGATTACACCACAGGTGCCGGCTTCTGTATTGCAGCTGCACAATGATGTTACGCTTGTAGCAGATGAGGCTGCACTGAGCAGCCTGTAAATGTTTTTTAGTTGAGAAGGTGCATGTATATGATAATAAAAAATGCAAGGGTATTTACAGAGGATGGCAGCTTTATGCAAGGTGATGTTGTCGTTAAGGATGGCCGTTTTGACAGTGTTTTGGAGAGAACAGCTGACACGGACGCGGCTAATGACAGCGCACCGCAGGAGATTAGAGATGCATCAGGTCTTATCATGATACCGGGTCTTGTGGATATTCATTTTCATGGATGCAAGGGAGCTGATATGTGTGACGGCACCACAGAGGCGCTTGATGTGATTACAGCATACGAGGCTTCTGTCGGAGTGACAAGCGTGTGTCCGGCTACTATGACCATTCAAAGGGATGAGCTTTTGAGTGTCATGAAAAATGCCGGTGATTATAATTATCATGGTGGTGCACATCTTGTAGGTATCAATATGGAGGGACCTTTTATCAGTCCTTCTAAAAAGGGAGCACAGGCGGCAGAGAATATCATGCGATGTGATTATGATTATTTCTGTGAGCTTCAGGATGCGGCTCATGGCTTGATAAAGCTTGTAGATATTGCTCCGGAGGAGCCGGGGGCGATTGATTTTATAGACAGGGTAAGAGGAAGTGTTGTGGTTTCAATAGCACACACAGCGGCGGATTATGACACCGCAGTAGAGGCTATTGAGCATGGTGCAAGCCATGCTACACATTTGTATAATGCGATGCCACCGCTTCATCACAGGAATCCCGGAGTTATCGGGGCTGTGAGAGATTCAGAAAAGTGTCATGCAGAGCTCATTTGTGACGGAGTGCATATTCATCCGTCGGTTATCAGGGCGACATTTGCCATGTTTGGTGCGAAGCGCATGATTTTAATAAGTGACAGCATGAGAGCCACAGGGCTTGAGGATGGCGAGTATACACTCGGTGGACAGGCAGTGACGGTCAGAGGTCCGCTTGCCACACTCCATGATGGGACAATTGCCGGCTCGGCAACCAATCTGATGGATTGTATGCGTTTCACAGTAAGGCAGGCAGGTATTCCGCTTGAGGAGGCAATTATGTGTGCTACAGCCAATCCGGCTAAGGAGATTGGCATCTATGATGAAGCAGGCAGCATTTCTGCAGGAAAGAGAGCAGATTTTGTGCTTCTCAATGATGATTTGGATATTGTGAGTGTGTATATCGACGGAAAGGAGATATCATGTTAGGTTTTTTTAAGAATAAGTCAAAGGGAAAGGTGATCTGTTCTCCGTGCAACGGCAGAGTGGTTCCTATTACAGAGGTTCCGGATCCTACTTTTTCTGAGAAGATATTGGGAGACGGCGTGGCTGTGATTCCTTCTGAGGGCAGGTTTTATGCTCCGGCGGATGGTGAGGTGACAGCTGTATTTGATACGCTGCATGCTTTTACCATGACGACCACTCAGGGAGTCGAGCTGCTTTTGCACATTGGTCTGGATACAGTGATACTAAAGGGTGATCCTTTTACATCACATATTTCTGTTGGTGATCAGGTGAAGAAGGGTGACCTTTTGATGGAGGCTGACCTGGAGCAGATTAAGGCAGCAGATCTTAATGTCATCACTCCGGTTTTAATTGGTAACACTGCTGATTATAGCAAGATAGAGATGCTCAAGGAGGGGGATGTATCCGTCGGTGATGAGATTTTAAGTCTCGCGTAGATTTGTATAATAACGAACTTTATTGGAGTATCTCCAGTTTAGTATATATAATGTAAAGGAGGGGAAATCTATGAAATTTCTTCAAAAACTGGGTAAAGCTTTAATGCTTCCCGTAGCAGTACTTCCTATCTGTGGTATCCTCATGGGTATTGGATATTATTTATGTCCTGCAACCATGCAGGGTGGTGACATCGAGGGTGTACGTAATTTAATAGGTCTGTTTTTAGTTAAAGCAGGGGGCGCTTTGATTGACAACATGGCCATCCTTTTTGTAATCGGCGTTGGTGTCGGTATGTCGGAAAAGAACGACGGTACCGGCGGTATTGCAGCTTTAGCTTCATGGCTGATGATGACAACACTCCTGTCTACAGACTTTGTTACAAAAATCATGCCATCTATCGCTGACAGCGCTATAAAGACACTTGCATTCGACAAGATTGCAAACCCATTTATCGGTATCTTAGCCGGTATTATCGGTTCTTTGTGTTACAACAGATTTAAGGATACAAAGCTTCCTGACTGGCTGTCATTCTTCAGTGGCAAGCGCTGCGTAGCAATTATCGCAGGTGTTGTTTCTATCCTTGTATCTGTAGTGTTATTGTTTGTATGGCCATTACTCTTCGGCGCTCTTGTAGCTATCGGTAAAGCAATCGTTGGTCTTGACATAGTCGGCGCAGGTATCTATGCATTCCTGAACCGTCTGTTAATCCCTACAGGATTACACCATGCATTAAACAACGTATTCTGGTTCGATACTATCGGACTTGGAGACCTCTCTCATTTCTGGAAAGGCGAGACATCAAAGGATGTTTCATGGAGCCTCGGAATGTACATGTCAGGTTTCTTCCCATGTATGATGTTTGGTATTCCTGGTGCAGCACTTGCCATGGTTAAGTGTGCAAAGCCTGCTAAGAAAAAGGCTGCCATCGGTATCCTTGCTTCTGCAGCTATCTGTGCATTTATCTGTGGTGTTACAGAGCCTTTCGAGTTTGCATTTATGTTCCTTGCTCCTGTTCTCTATGTGATTTATGCTTTACTTTATGGTATTTTCACAATGATTACAGTAGCTCTTGGATTTAGAGCAGGCTTCTCATTCTCAGCCGGTGCGATGGATTTATTATTCTCATCTTCACTTCCGGCTGCAGCAAAGACATGGCTCATCATTCCTCTTGGAATCGCAGCTTTTATCGTATTCTACATCGTATTCTATTTCGCTATCAAGAAATGGGATCTTAAGACCCCTGGTAGAGAGGACGATGATGTCGAGGCAGAGAAGAAGGCAGTGCTTTCTAACAATGACTACACAGCAGTAGCAAAGACTATTCTTGAGGGCTGCGGTGGCAAAGACAATATTGCAAGCATTGACAACTGCATCACAAGACTCAGACTTGAGGTTAAGGATATCACTCAGGTTGATGACAAGAAGATTAAATCTGCAGGTGTTGCAGGCGTTATGAAGCCTGGTAAGAATTCTGTTCAGGTTATTATCGGAACCAAGGTTCAGTTTGTTGCGGATGAGTTTTCTAAGCTTTGCGAGTAGATTTGTTCTGCAATATAGCAGTGTTGATTCACGATAGGTGATTCACATAATTTCATAATACATGATTAAAAGCCACACCGGGTGTTATGCCTGGGGTGGCTTTTTTGAGTTCGGGCCGTAAGCTCCGCCCGGTCGTGGTGCGCACGGACTCTCGTTTTCGCTACGCTGCGCTGTTAAGATACTGTACGGATTATGCTTTTAGGTTTTCAATGCTCGACGAAACCGGCTTTTATGCGCCGTCCGTGGCGCATAACGCCTTCCCCAGCCGTCCATGGCTGCGGATTTCTGTGCTTCATGGGCATAATCCTACAGTATCTAAACAGCTTCGCTATGCGCTCTCACGAGAGTCCGTGCGCACCCCGCCAGGCGGGGCTTACGGCCCTTACGCTGAGATGGATAGATGGAGAGAAAGAGAGTATTTGCTGTTGACATTTGATGGAAATTACCATTAAAATTATTGTTGAGAAGGTTACAGTAAAAGGAGTATGGTGTCAATGAAAAAGAAACCTAAAAGTATTAATGCGCTGATGGCATATATGCGAGATGAAAAAGGATTGAGTATTTCTGGAAGTTGTGATAAGAAAAAACTTAGATATATGGGTTATTTCCATGGATATAAAGGATATCGTTTTCATAATAATCCAGCGGATACATATGCATTCAATTCCTTTGATGAGGTGCAGGCAATCTATGACTTTGATATGGCAATTAAGACAATGTTTTATCCGGAGATAATGTTTTTGGAAACTGCATTTAAAAACTATGTTTTGGAAGTTATTTTGGAAGATGCTGAAAGTAAAAGATTTGCGAATATATATGCGAAATTGTTAACGGATTACAAAGCCTATCCGATAGGTAGTAATGATTATAAAAAAGCAATCAATAAAAGAATGAATCTTAGAAATAAAGTATATAGTCTTATTTCCCGAGATTATGGTAAGAGGTTTATAGTGAATCATTATTATGACAAGGATCAGCCGCTTCCTATATGGGCAATTTTTGAATTAATTAGTCTTGGTGAATTTGGTACATTTGTAGGTTGTCTTGACCAAAATACCAGGAAAAAAATTTCTAAGAGCGTAGGCATAAAGGTTGCTTATGACCGAGATGGTAAATTGTTACCATTGATCGTATATGCCTTAAAGGATTTAAGAAATGCTGTAGCACACAATAATACGATTTTTGATGCTAGATTTAAAACGGGTAAGGTAAGCTTGAGAATTGCTAAGTGTATAAGTGCAGAGACAGGAATTAATAATATTACATTTGAGTCTATTGTTGATTATGTGATTCTTATAAGTTTTATGATGAAACTATTAGAGTGTCAAAAGAAGAAAATTATGGCATTTATTCGTTTGTTTGAAAAGGACTGTGAAGAACTTAGGGGAAAAGTTTCTACGTCCATTTTCAACACAGTTGTGTATACAGATACCAGAACGAAGTTGAATTTATTGAAAAAGTATTTGTAGAGAATTCAAAAATATTTGTGGAAAATTCAAAAGTCCTATTGCATAAAAGTTCTCATTATGGCATAATATATTACAGAATTGCGGCGGACGTCTGCGGACTATGCCTAAGGGAGTTGGATGCGTCCGGCTTCCTTTTTATTTTATTGAAAATATACATATAGGTTTTGATTGTGTGTATATTTACTAAAAAAGAAGTTCAAGAGTTGTTAGTATCATCGAGCAATCTTAAATGATAGTTTAATAAGCTGGTATTTATAAGGATTAGAGCATTTGCTCGAATCCTTTTTTAGTTTACGCGACATAGGTGCGTACTACCGGGGGAAGTCACTAACATACCCAAATAGTGGGGAATGTATAGCTTTACAGCAAGGGTTGAAAAACAAACAAATGTTTGCTATAATAAATGAAGCGAGGAAATAAAAGTATATTAGGTTTAGTAATTTAAGTATTCATTTAATTTATTGTAATTAGGGAAAATCCAATATCAATCGATTGATAGAAAGAGTGATTTTATATGAACATATGGCTAAAGTTAAGGAAAACAGCTGCAATTGCACTATGTGAATTACTTGCAATTGCTACAATTTTTACTGGCTGTACCTCCACTGATTTATCCGGCACTGAAGGTGCCGGGCATGCCGCAGGAGCTGTAGTGGCAGGTGAGGATTCTTCCGGTGCTTTAGGTAGCAAGGATAAAGTGGATGGGCCACAGGAGGATCTGGTAAATAACAATTCCTACGTTTCACTTGATGCTATTCCTGCATATGATGGCAAGGCATACGTGGCTGTCAACAATAATGAGCCTTTTTTTACGGACAGCGATATGACTACCACTGCTTTTGAAAATTACAGTGATTTGGATTCACTTGGCAGATGCGGTGTGGCTTATGCCAATATCTGTAAGGATATCATGCCGACTGAGGAGCGTGGCAAGATAGGTATGATAAAGCCATCAGGCTGGCATACGGTGAAGTATGATGTGATAAAGGACAGGTATTTATATAATCGCTGTCATCTTATTGGCTATCAGCTTGCCGGCGAGAATGCCAATCCGAAAAATCTTATTACCGGTACGAGATATCTGAATGTGGAGGGCATGCTTCCGTTTGAGAATCTGGTAGCGGATTATGTAAACAATACAGGAAATCATGTGCTTTACAGAGTGACTCCGATGTTCTCGGGCAGCAATCTAGTTGCAAACGGCGTTCTCATAGAGGCAAAGTCGGTTGAGGATAACGGTGGCGGCATACTTTTTAATGTCTATTGCTATAATGTGCAGCCCGGAGTCGGGATAAACTATGAGAATGGTGACAGCTGGCTGGATGGCACAACTCCGCAGCAGAGCGCTCAGACGGATACACCGCAGAATGAAGGCTCGCAGAGCAGCGCTGGAAGCGGGGCAGGAGAATCAGGCTCTTCAGGCAGTACGACAGGAAGTGCATCATCAGGCTCAGACAGCTCAGCAGCAGAAAATAGCGCTGCAGATTCTTCAAACAGCGAGACAATGGTTCATATCACTGCAACCGGCAAGAAATATCACCGTGCGGGCTGTCGGACCTTGAAAAAGAGTGACACAGAGGTAACGCTTGATGAAGCAAAATCCATGGGCTTGTCTCCGTGTGGAATTTGCAATCCACCACAGTAGATGTGCATTAGAATTTGCAATCCACCACAGTAGATGTGCATTAGAATTTGCAATCCGCCACAGTATATGTGCATTAGCATTTGTAATTCACCGCAGTAGAGGCACATTAGCATCTGAAATTTTCCACAGTAGACGAACATTAGCATTTGTAACCTTTCACAGCAGATGTACGTTATTTCAGCAGTGCACAAGGTTTATTGAAGTAACTTGAAAGTAACCCGGTATATGAAAATACTGTCACAGAGTAAGGGCTGCAAGTCACGGCACCGCCAGGGCGCACGCATATGCATTTGATTGAGCGAATAGCGAAGCCGCTTAGATACTGTAGGATTATGCACATGAAGCACAGAAATGACTTGCCATGGAGGGCAAGTCAAGGAGAACCGCGCCATGGAAGGCGTGTTTCGACGGTTTCGTCAAGCATAGAAGCGCAAAAAGCATAATCCGTACAGTATCTTAGCGGCAAAGCGTAGCGAAAGCAAAGCATATGCGTGTGCCCTGGCGGTGCCGTGGCTTGCAGCCCGTCCTATAGCACATACAGCAAAATCCCCTGTAACCCTTGACGATTGCAAAACCGAAAAGTATAATAGAATAGCTAATGAATTCAATATTTTAATATAGATGGAGGAAACCAAATGGCACTGAGCAAAAAGCCGGTTAACGGCATGAAGGATATATTACCTGCAGAGATGGAAATCCGTGATTATGTGACAAGTGTGATCAAGGATACATACAGAAGCTTCGGATTTACACCGATAGAGACACCATGCATGGAGAATATAGCAAATCTCACAAGCAAGCAGGGCGGAGAAAATGAGAAGCTGATCTTCAAGGTAATGAAGAGAGGCGAGAAGCTGAATCTGGAGACAGCAAAGGAAGAGTCGGATGTAGTAGACTTTGGAATGCGCTATGACCTTACAGTGCCACTTTCAAGATATTATTCAAACAATGCCAACAACCTGCCATCGCCGTTTAAGGCACTTCAGATGGGCAGTGTGTGGAGAGCAGACAGACCTCAGAGAGGCCGCTACAGACAGTTTACACAGTGTGATATAGATATACTCGGAGAGCCAAGCAATCTGGCAGAGATAGAGCTGATTACAGCAACCACTACCACAATCGGCAGACTCGGCTTCGAGAACTTTGAGATAAGAATCAACGAGAGAAGAATCCTAAAGGCAATGGCTGCTTACAGTGGTTTCGCTGAGGAGGACTACGACAGCGTATTTATCACACTCGATAAGATGGACAAGATAGGAGTGGAAGGCGTTGCAAGTGAGCTTGCACAGGATGGCTATCCACAGGAAAATATTGACAAATATCTTGATTTGTTCAAGCTTTTGGAGCAGACAAGGGATGTCACTGAGGGTGTAAATATACTTTCAGAAAAGCTCGGTGAATATTTAGACGAAGAAGTGGTTACAAATATGACAGAGATAGCTACTGCTGTCAATGCCACAAAGGGAGCAAAGTTTGAGCTCGTATTTGACCCTACACTTGTTCGTGGAATGAGCTACTACACAGGAACTATTTTTGAGATATCAATGCCTGAGCTTGGCGCAGCCTGTGGCGGTGGCGGACGATATGACAAGATGATTGGAAAGTTCACCGGAAATGATGTACCTGCCTGTGGTTTTTCAATCGGTTTTGAGAGAATTATCCTGCTTCTCATGGAGAGCGGCTTCAAGATTCCTGAGAGTCCAAAGAAGGTGGCTTATCTGGTTGAGAAGAAATATCCGGCAGACAAGCTTGTTGATGTCATGAACCAGGCAAAAGACGCAAGAGCAAACGGACAGCAGGTGCTTGTTGTGCGCATGAACAAGAACAAGAAATTCCAGAAGGAGCAGCTTATGAAAGAGGGCTACGAGGAGTTTGTTGAGTTCTTTAACAGATAGGAATCTGATAAGCAGCAGTTTAGCTGTGTAGCAGCGGTACCAAACAGTTATTAGAATAAATATATAGTAGAAATATAAGGAGCATAAAATGGCAGAATCAATGCAGGGCTTACATAGAAGCCATAGATGTACAGAGGTATCAAATGCCAATATCGGTGAGAAGGTCACCGTGATGGGCTGGGTACAGAAGAGAAGAAATTTAGGAAGTCTCATTTTCGTAGATTTAAGAGACAGAAGCGGAATACTTCAGATAGTATTCGGTGAGGAAAATGTAGGTGCAGAGGGCTTTGAAAAGGCAGGCACCTTAAGAAGTGAGTTCGTCATCGCAGTTGAGGGAACTGTCCAGAAGAGGACAGCTGCTGTCAATGAGAGCTTAAAGACAGGTGATATCGAGGTTATCGCTACATCAATCAGAGTGCTTTCAGAGGCACAGACACCTCCATTCCATATTGAGGAGAATTCAAAGACCAGCGAGGACATCAGACTTAAATACCGTTATCTGGATCTTCGCCGTCCTGATATTCAGAGAAACCTCATGCTCAGAAGCAATGTGCTTCGCGTGATGCGTGACTTTATGGCAAACGAGGGATTTTTGGAGATAGAGACACCAATCCTTTGCAAGTCTACACCGGAGGGCGCTAGAGACTATCTTGTGCCAAGCCGTATACACCACGGACATTTTTATGCGCTTCCACAGTCACCACAGCTCTTTAAGCAGCTTCTGATGGCTTCAGGCTATGACAGATATTTCCAGATTGCACGATGCTTCCGTGATGAGGATCTGCGTGCAGACAGGCAGCCTGAGTTTACACAGGCAGATATGGAGCTTTCATTTGTAGATATCGATGATGTAATCGAGGTAAATGAGAGACTGTTAAAGCACCTTTTTAAAGAGGTCATAAATGTGGATGTTGAGATTCCGTTTAAGCGTATGCCTTGGCAGGAGGCTATGGACAGATTTGGTTCTGACAAGCCTGATACACGCTTTGGTATGGAGCTTTGCGATGTTTCGGAAGTGGTAAAGGACTGTGGCTTTGGAGTGTTCACAGGAGCTCTTGAAAACGGTGGCTCTGTCCGCGGTATCAATGTAGAGGGACAGGCAAAGATGCCTCGTAAGAAGATTGACAAGCTTGTAGAGCACGCAAAGGGCTGTGGAGCAAAGGGACTTGCTTATCTGTGCATCAATGAGGATGGTACATACAAGTCATCATTTGCCAAGTTTATGACAGAAGCTGAGCTTGATGCACTTGTTGCAAAGATGAACGGAAAGCCGGGAGATTTACTCCTTTTCGCAGCAGACAAGAATAAAATCGTATGGAATGTACTTGGAGCGCTTCGTCTCATGCTCGGAGCTGAGCTTGGCCTGATTGATGAGAACAAGTACAATTTCCTCTGGGTAACAGAGTTCCCACTCCTTGAGTGGTCTGATGAGGAAAACAGATTTATGGCAATGCATCATCCATTCACTATGCCTATGGAGGAGGATTGGGACAAGATAGACTCAGATCCGGGCGCAGTTCGTGCAAAGGCATATGATATCGTACTCAATGGTACAGAGCTCGGTGGAGGTTCAGTGCGTATCCATCAGGATGACATCCAGGAGAAGATGTTTGAGGTGCTTGGCTTCACAAAGGAGCGTGCACATGAGCAGTTTGGATTCCTGCTTGATGCATTCTCATATGGTGTACCGCCACACGCAGGACTTGCCTTCGGTGTTGACCGTATCTGCATGCATATGCTGCATACAGACAATATCAAGGAGGTTATTGCATTCCCTAAGGTAAAGGACGCTTCGGACCTCATGTCAGAGGCACCCGGAACTGTAGATCCAAAGCAGCTTGAGGAGCTTGGAATAGCTATAGCTGCAGAGGAAGATGAGGAATAACACTATAATATGAATTTGAAAAAAAATATTTTCAATGCGATTACCATAATACTGCTCGCCGCACTTATTGCGGGGGCAGTATTGCTTAATAACAGGATAAAAAAGCTCGAGACACAGATGTCATACACCTCAGACAACACATCGGTGATACTTTCCGATGTGCAGACCATGCAGGATAATATCAAGTCCACCCTTGAGGAGGAGGCCAGCCTCATAACAGACTGGGACATTTCCTTAAAAAGCGCAGACTTTACCGATATGACATACACAGTCTCTGTCTCGGTGGTGCCAAAGGAGTACACAGAGGATACAAAAACCAGTATATTTTTCGGTACAAACGAGATACCGCTCGAGCTAAACGGCATCAAGTATACGGGAGAGGCCACACTTCCACTGTCTGAGGACTATGCAGGCAATGTGACATTTCTGTTTGTTGACGGAAATAAGAGAAGCACAGAGGTGCTCGATGAGTTTGAAGGTGTGACATCAGTGTTTAAAAATGTAGCATCCGGCATACTTTCCGATAAACCGACCTTTGACAATGGTAGCATAAAGCTTGGCACAGATGTAGATGTAGCAGTTATGGGAAATGATTACTTTGACTTTAACAGTGTGCAGCTCGTGGTGGCAAGCTCAGATACAGAGCTAAAGACCTACGATATCAGACAGCTGTTGGCAGAAAACGGCACAGACAGTGCAGACTCTGCAGACACAGACTCCATCACATCCGCCTTAAGTCGGAAGGATGATGCCAAAAAAGATGGCTCAAAGAATAACACGGAAAATGATACCTCTGATGCCTCAAAAGAGGACGACGGTAAGCTCCATAGCCTCGAAGGCACAGTCAAAATCGAAGACTTAATCCCTGTCACAGCTGCAAGCAATATCAAAATATATGTCAAAGCAGTATCGGCACAGGGCTACACCTTCACATATGACCTGTTCGATGGTATCGTAAATCAGGACATCACAGACTTTGAAACTACAGCCGACATATCCGGCGGCGACTACACAGTAACCGACCCGGCCGGCAGCAAATATGAACCGTAAATATGATATAAGCGTAATTATTTAAAATCAGTTTTTCTTGTGTTTTCAAGGCGGCTCAGAATATTTATAAACAATATATAACTATTAAATAAGCTCATTTCGCATAAGTGAAATGAGCTTTAAATTTTAAGAAGAAAAAAGTGCCGGACAAAATTTCACGCCAGTGAAATAAGTCCGGCACTGCCAGAATGCAAGGCAGCAAAGCGCCTCGCTCATAAACCTGAATTAGCCGGAGAGTACACAGTGTGTTCCGAAGGAAAATGTGAACTGCCGCGGAGTTCCATAAAGTAAAGAAGAAAGAAAACATAAATAAAATCGTAACCTGTCCGGATAAACAACCGCGGCTGACTTCACATTTTTCTGAGGAATATACTGTGTGCTATGCCGGCAGCCTCACAACCTAAAAAGCGAGGCGCCCACCACACCTATCATATGATGAGCTGTGCTCACCCTTCTTTTTTGCTGAGTGGCAGCGTAAATATAAACTCCGTTCCCACACCCTCAGTACTTATCACATTTATATTCTCACCATGCGCCTGCACGATTTCTTTGACTATAGACAGGCCAAGTCCTGTACCGCGCTTATCCTTTCCGCGTGACAAATCACTCTTGTAGAAGCGCTCCCAGATTTTTGAAAGGCTGTCCTTCGGTATACCGATACCGTGATCCTTTACAGATATAAACACCTTTTCATTTCTGATACTCGTCTCAATCTTGATACTCGAATCATTATTTGAAAACTTCACAGCGTTGTCAATCAGGTTGTAAAGAATCTGCTGGATTTTGACCATATCACCGCGCACGAAAAGCTCTTTTCCGGTGAGCACCAGGTCAAAGCTTAAGCCCTTTTCACTGCATTTACCCTCGAAGGTGAGGATTGTCGTGCGGATCATCGTATTGATGTCAAAATCAGCAATATCCAGATGTATGCCGTGATGACCGAACTGGTTTAGATCGATAAGACTCTTGGTGAGCTTATTAAGCCTCTCGGTCTCAAAAAGTATGATATTTAAGTATTTATCCTGCATCTCAACAGGAATGGTTCCATCAAGCATGGCCTCCACATAGCCCTTTATCGAGGTAAGAGGAGAGCGGAAGTCATGTGACACGTTGGAAACAAACTTGCGCTGATCCTCCTCGAGTGTATCCAGCTCCGTTGCCATGTAGTTGAGTGTGTTTGCCAGATAGCCGATTTCGTCATTGGAATGTACATCAATCTTGGCAGTGAAATCACCCTTTGCATACTTCTTTGCGGTCTTTGTGATTCGTGTGATTGGCCGGTAAATGGAGCGGCTCATCATGACAAGCATAATAAATGCCACTGCAAAAATGAGCGCTACAGTGTAAAATGAGATATTCATAAAACCGTTTACACCTGCCGTGATATGGCTCATTGTCTTGTGAATGACTATGTAGCCGATATTCTGGTACGAGACATTTACCGGGGAAAATACGGATAGCATCTTATGCTTGAAGGAGCCGTAAAAATCTCCAATCATATAGTTGTCGCTGCCAAAATCGGTGACATCAAAGCCATTTATCACTACAGGCTTAGAACTGTCATTTTGGGTATCAATGCCTATTGTCGGATCATCTGAGTCCATGAGCAGCTCACCGTCAGGGCTGACCACCCATACCTCGGCATCCATATAGTCGGCTACGATTTTCATGTGATTCTGGAAATCGCTAAGCGACATGGATGAGTCAAAGTATTCGGCGGCGTAATCACCTGCAATGATGGATGCTTCCCTGTAGAGATTGGAAGCCTCCTGCTTTTCGATATAGTCTGTGGTGAGATGCTGTGTAAAGGTGCATATAATGAAAAAAGCGATGACACCGTAAATCAGATAGCTGATTAACAGCTTAGTGTAGATGTTATGCTTCATTATTTATTTTACCTCAAACTTGTATCCGATGCCCCAGACAGTTGCGATGCGCCAGGTTGGCTTGTCCTTGATTTTCTCGCGGAGACGCTTTACATGCACATCGACAGTGCGGGTGTCGCCGACATATTCATAGCCCCATATGTTGTCCAGAAGCTGCTCCCTTGTAAACACCTGATTTGGAGATGAGGCAAGAAAATATAAAAGCTCAAGCTCCTTTGGCGGCATATCAATCTGCTGTCCGTCATAAGTGACAGAGTAGTTGGACAGATTTACAATAAGCCCCGGGTACTCCACACACTTGATATCTACTGAAGCATAAGCCTCCGGCTTTGCAGGCTGGAAGCGTCTGAGCACGGCCTTGACTCTTGCCACAAGCTCCTTTGAGTCAAAAGGCTTGAGTATATAGTCGTCAGCGCCAAGCTCGAGACCTAAAACCTTATCAAATACCTCGCCCTTTGCGGAGAGCATGATAATCGGCACATCGGACTTTGCACGGATCTCACGGCATACCTGATAGCCGTCTATGCCCGGAAGCATGAGGTCCAAAAGAAGCATGTTTGGCTTGTAGTGCTCAAATGCGATAAGCGCCTGCTCACCATCATTTACGATTTTGGTATCATAGCATTCCTTGGTCAGATATAGAGATATAAGCTCTGCTATATTGTTGTCGTCGTCTACTATCAGTATTTTCTGTTTAACAGCCATTTCTAATCTCCTTCTTAAAAATTATTTATATTCCGTAAAAGTAAATTGTCGTTATTTAAAGGTTGCAATGGTTACTCCGGCATCGCCCTCACCAAACTCACCGAGATGATATTCCGCAATAGTTTTTGACCTTTTCAGAAGCCCATGCACAGCCTTTCGCAGTGCGCCGGTGCCTTTTCCGTGGACAATGCGCACAGATGAAAGATGAGCGATATATGCATCGTCTAAGTATTTATCTAAGAGAGCAAGTGCCTCATCCGTAGTCTTTCCTATCAGGTTGATTTCTGATGAAACTGACATCGATTTACTCATCTTTATCTTGCTTCCGCTGCCACCGTACTTCTTGGCGGGAGAGACATCGTCGTTTAAGAGCACGAGGTCATTAATATTAACCAGCGAGCGCAGTATACCCATCTGCACATACAAATCGCCCTTGGCATTTGGCAGAGTGTGGACAGTTCCCTTCAGATTGAGGGAGAGCACAAGCACAGAATCACCGATGCGCAGCTTCTTAGGCGCCTTGTGATTTGCCTTGGCAGTGTTTTTCCTGATGTCTGACAGCTTCTTTTCCTTGTCATTCATCTTGTCACGAAGGGCAGAGCGCTCCTTCTCCATCTGGCTCATAGGAGCCTGCCCCTGTCCGTATTTGTTGAAATTGCGGATGGTTTTGTCGGCAAGTTCCTTTGCATCCTGCAGTATCTTGTAGGCTTCCTCATTTGCTTCGCGTAAAATCTTGTCTTTGCTCTTGTCTATGCGCTCATTTTTCTCTTCGAGCTGTTTCTTGAGCTTTTCAATCTCAGCCTTGTAGCTGTTGATTTCAAGCTGTTCCTTTTCGATAGTCTGTCGCTGTGACTCGAGGCTTGCAATCAGATCCTCAAAATCAAGATCGTTATCATTAATTCTGCTTTTTGCATCCTCTATGATGCTTTCATCAAGACCAAGCTTTGATGAGATTGCAAAAGCGTTACTCTTTCCCGGAATACCGATTAACAGGCGGTAGGTAGGGCTTAGGGTCTCAACGTTGAACTCACAGCAGGCATTTTCCACACCGTCTGTGGAAAGTGCATATACCTTAAGCTCACTGTAATGCGTGGTGGCCATGGTGATGGCACCATACTGGTGCAGCCTGTTTAAAATTGAGATGGCAAGCGCCGCACCCTCTGTAGGGTCGGTTCCCGAGCATAGCTCATCGAACAGGCAAAGGCTTCTGTCATCGGCTTTTTCAAGAATTTTTACGATATTGGTCATGTGAGACGAGAAGGTACTGAGACTTTGCTCAATACTCTGCTCATCGCCTATATCCGCAAAGACATCCTCAAAGATGGCGAGCTTTGACCTGTCAGCCGCAGGAATGTGAAGACCCGCCTGACCCATGAGAGTCAAGAGTCCGACAGTCTTAAGTGAAACCGTCTTACCGCCGGTGTTTGGACCGGTGATGATGAGCTGCTTATAGTCCTCGCCGAGCCGAACATCTATGGGAACCACCTTTTTAGCATCCAAAAGCGGATGACGTCCCTTTCTGATATTGATATGCCCCTCGGTGTTGAACTCCGGTGCCACACCGTTATATGATTTAGCCAGATTTGCCTTTGCAAAAATGAAGTCAAGCTCTGAAAGAACCTCATAGTCCTGCTCCAAAGCAGCCGCATTCATGGCAACCTTGTCACTGAGAGCCGCAAGGATTTTTTCAATTTCCTCCTGCTCCTTTATGAAAAGCTCCTTGAGCTCATTGTTCAAATTGACGACAGCCATCGGCTCAATAAAAAGAGTAGAGCCTGTAGAGGACTGGTCATGCATCATGCCGGGTACATTGCCCTTTGCCTCAGCCTTTACAGGCAGACAATATCTGCCGTCACGCATGGTCACAACAGCATCCTGCAGATATGTCCTTGTTGTGCTGTTGTTCATGAGCTTGGTGAGCTGCGCATGGATTCTGTCGTTCATGCCGCGTATGCCCTTTCTTATCTTAAAAAGCTCAGGACTTGCATCATCGGCAATCTCTTCCTCAGATAAAATGCACCTCTTAATCTCATCGCAGAGCGCAGAAACCGGTTCAATCCCTGCAAACAGACCGGAGAGTGAATCCTGCTTCTCATTGTCCATGCCGCTTCTGCCATAAGCCTTAACACGCTTTGCAACCTCTAACAGACTGCAGATGCGAAGAAGCTCGGTCGTATTCAGCGCACCACCGATATCAAGCCTCTTTAGAGAAGCATGCACATTGTGTATGCCCACGAAGGACACTCCGCTGTCCTTGTACAGGCGGCTTAGTGCATCGGCAGTGGTGGTCTGCAGATGTCTGATTTCGTATAAATCGGTGATAGGCTCAAGCGAAAGACACCTTTTCTTTGTCTCATCACATGCTGCGTAGCTGCTTAGCATGGTGAGGATTTTGTTATATTCCAATGTTTTGTAAACTTTTTTATTCATTTCTATATCCTTATATTTCGGCAGTTGAATATTAAATTCATATTTACTGTATAGCTTATCATATTATAGCTGAAAATCTTCAAAAAAACCATAATAAATATGTATTAAATGATAATTACAAGATGATAACATAAAGTTTAATACATAACAAACCAGTTTGTTAAATGAGCCAAAAAGTAAGGGCTTGCGACATGTACCCGCCGGACTGCTGCAAGCCCGGACTCAAAGCCCATACTCAAAGAAAAAATATGGTTGCAACGCAATATAATTCAGAATATAATGTAAGATAGTAACTAAAGACATCTAATCAGGGTAACAATATGGAGCAATTTATCAGAGAAAAGATAAAGGATAAACCGCTGAATAAAAAAAGACTTGCAAAAAAGGCAGGCACAGCAGCACTCTGCGGAGTGGCATTTGCAGTGGCTGCAAGCATTGTTTTTGCTATATTTCTGCCGGTTATCAACAGACAATCAAAAAAAGCTTCAGATGGGAAAAATAATAATGATGTGCAGACAGCCACACAGCAGTCAGGCATAGATGACAGCAGTGATGCATATAGTGAAAATGGTACACAAAGCGCAGAGCCCGGCACTTCTTCGGAGTCATCCCAGCAGACATACCAGCCTACACTGGCGGATTATCAGGCAGTGCAGAGCCAGCTATACAGAGTGGGAGCTTTGGCAACGAAATTTGTAGTAGGAGTCACGGGTGTGACAGATGCCACTGATATTTTCAACAATTCCTATGAGACCGAGGGTCAGGGAGTGGGAGTGATACTGAGGGACAATGGAAAGCAGCTAATCATTCTGACAGAGAAAAATGTAGTGGATAAGGCAGATAAGCTTAGTGTAACCTTTGTAAACGACATGATGGCTGATGCAGCGCTGGTCAAGTATGACAGCAATACAGGTATAGCAATCATTTCCGTGGATAAGTCACTTCTGGACGACGCCACAATAAGGGCTATAGCGGTTGCGGAGCTTGGTAATTCAAATATTGTTTCAAGAGGAGCATCTGTCATTGCGCTTGAGGCAAACTATGCCATTCTCACAGGTCTTATAACATCAACAACCAATGAGCTGTCGGCGCAGGACAACAATTACTCGGTGCTCACCACAGATATCGCAAGCAACAGGTCACAGAGCGGTATACTCATCAATACGGACGGTCAGGTCATAGGGCTTTCGCTGCAGGATTTTAATCCGGCGGAGGAAAACAATACGCTCACGGCTGTCAGCATAAGCGACCTGTCACCTGCCATTGAAAAGCTCGAGAGAGGCGCGGATGTGCCGTACATAGGCATCACCTGTACTACAGTTACAGAAAAAATAGCAAACAGATATAACATCCCAAAGGGTGTTTATATAAAGCAGGTTACCATGGATTCACCGGCATTTGTCTCGGGGCTTCAAAGCGGAGATGTGATAGTTGCGGTAAACAATACAGATGTGTCGAATGTGTCCGCGTACAACAAACAGCTTATGCAGCAAAAGCCTGAGGATACCTGCAATCTGAAAGTAAAGAGAAAAGGAAGCAACGGCTACACGGAGATTACCTGTCAGGTGAAAATCGGAGTGATGAATTAGCCGAAATTAGGAGGATATATGAAGTATATTTCAACTCTCCGCGAGGGAGAGAGAATCAATGAGATTTTTTTATGCAAGAGCAAGCAGACAGCCATGACCAAAAGCGGAAAGCCTTATGACAATGTTATCCTGCAGGATAAGACAGGCACGCTGGATGCCAAGATATGGGATGTTGGCTCAGTAGGCATTGAGGAATTTGATGCAATGGATTACATAGCCATAACCGGTGATATCACAAGCTTTCAGGGCAATTTGCAGTGTTCCATAAAGCGTGCGAGAAAGGTAAACGAGGGAGAATATGACCCTGCGGATTATCTGCCGGTCAGCGATAAGGATGTCGAGGTCATGTATAAGGAACTCATGGGCTTTATCGGCTCTGTAAAGAATCAGTACCTGTCACAGCTCTTACATAGCTTTTTTGACAATAAGGAGTTTGAGCGCCGTTTCAAGTTCCATTCAGCCGCAAAGAGCGTGCACCACGGCTTTGTAGGAGGTCTTTTGGAGCATACACTCGGTGTGACGAAGAACTGTGATTATTTTGCAAAAATGTATCCGGTTTTAAACCGTGACCTGCTTCTTACAGCAGCTATTTTCCATGATATCGGAAAATTAAAGGAGCTTTCCACATTCCCGGAAAATGACTATACAGACGCAGGCCAGCTCCTCGGACATATCATGATTGGTGCAGAGTGGGTAGGCGATGCGATTAAGAGCATCGACGGCTTCCCGGTAGTGCTCGCAAACGAGCTGAAGCACTGCATACTTGCTCACCACGGCGAGCTTGAGTTTGGCTCTCCGAAAAAGCCGGCGCTTGTCGAGGCACTTGCACTTAGCTTTGCAGACAACATAGATGCCAAGATGGAGACCTTCAGGGAGCTGCTTGTAAATGTGCCTGAAAATGATACAAAGTGGCAGGGCTACAACAGATTTATGGAGACAAATTTCCGCAGAACAAGTGTGTAAAAAGCGGACAATATTTAATATAGCTACGGTGTGATTTTTGGTGTGAAAGCTTGCGCCGGATACAAACATTATAAAGAGTAATTATATATATAATAAAGAAGAGAAAAGCATGAAAAAAAATGACATATTTGAACTTGAAATAACAGATATGGGAACAGATGGCGAGGGTATCGGACATTATGATGGCATGACCTTTTTCGTAAAGGATGCACTGATTGGTGACGTCATAACAGCCCGCGCAACAAAATTAAAGAAGAACTATGGCTACGCAAGAGTGGAAGAGATTAAGACCCCTTCCACTTTTCGCGTTGAGCCGGAATGTGAGCTGCACAAGAGGTGCGGAGGCTGCCAGATACAGGCGCTCTCCTATGAAAAACAGCTTGAATTTAAAAATAATAAGGTGCGCAACAATCTCATGCGCATAGGTGGATTCTCCGAGGCAGAGCTGGACAGTAAAATGCAGCCGCCTGTTGGCGCAGACAGTCCGTACCGCTACCGCAACAAGGCACAGTTCCCTGTGGGGTATGACAGGGATGGCAATATAGTGACAGGCTTTTATGCATCGCGCAGCCATAATATCATCCCGGTTGGGGACTGCAGGCTTGGGGTGCCGCAAAACAAAGAGATACTCGACATCATAAAGGAATGGATGAATGAGTGCGGCATCACACCGTATGACGAGAACACACACAAAGGGCTCGTGCGCCATGTGCTTATCAGATATGGATTTACATCAAAGCAGATTATGGTGTGTTTTGTGATAAATGGGGACAGTCTGGAAGAAAAACGCCGAGCCGGGAATGCAGCAGATATACTGTGCGAAAGACTCTCAAAAATCGATGGAATGACTTCCATTTCCTACAATATCAACAAGGAAAACACAAATGTCATCCTCGGCAAAAAGACAGTCTGCATATGGGGCAGACCATATATTGAGGACACCATCCATCTGCTTTCATACCCTGATTTCACACCACAGGGGACAGGCATCACATATCAGATTTCGCCACAGTCGTTCTATCAGGTAAACCCGAAGCAGACAGAAAAGCTCTACAGCACAGCACTCGCATTTGCAGGGCTCACAGGAAATGAAAATGTCTGGGATCTCTACTGTGGTATCGGTACCATATCGCTCTTTTTGTCACAGAAGGCAAAGCAGGTGTACGGAGTGGAAATAGTGCCTCAGGCAATCGAGGATGCCAAAAACAATGCGAAGCTCAATGGCATCACAAATGCACAGTTTTTCGTAGGAAAGGCTGAGGAGGTGCTGCCACAGTTCTATGCAGATGCAAAGAAAAATATAACTAAAGGGATTGAAGCTATCAAGCCAGAAGTACCTGCAGAAAAAGACACAGATGAAGCAGATATGCTTCGCCCGGATGTGATAGTCGTTGATCCACCAAGAAAGGGCTGCGATGAGAAGTGTCTGGACACAATGCTTGCGATGTCACCGGAGAGGATTGTTTATGTAAGCTGCGATTCGGCAACATTGGCAAGGGATTTGAAGATACTTTGCGAGGAGAAGTATGAGCTCATGAAGTGGCAGGCATTTGATCAGTTTTCTCATACGACGCATGTAGAAAGTATTTGTCTCCTCGAGCGGGTGAGCAACTGAAAAATATTGATATGAACTAAGTAAATTTATAGACATTTTCTTATCGTAAAGCTATAATATTAAAATCATATAGAACAGATAGACATTGATTTTAGAAAGTGATACAAATGAAAAAGCTAAAAAAGAGATTCATTATTCCGGCAGTGGTATTTATATTGGGCATGTGTGCGTTAATCGGCGCTATATATGTAGTCGGCAAGAGTCAGGAACAGCAGAACAGGACAAATGCAAAGCTCAATGCGATGACATATACGGAGCGTATATATGGCGAGCTTATGGAGGGAATAGGAGTTACCGATAGCTTAAAGCAGGTTGTCATAAGTGGTGATGGAAATATAAATAGGTTTTATGATATTGCAGCAAATATGATGGACGATTCGATTCAGAGTATACAGATAGCACCGAATGGAGTTGTGACTGAAATATATCCAGAGGAGAGTAATGAATCCAGTAAGATTGATCTGATAAATGATAGTGACAGGGGAGAGATTTCGCGCTATGCGAGGGATAATGACACTGTAATAATGCAGGGACCATTGGAGCTGAAGCAGGGCGGATATGGTATAGCAGTGCGCAATCCGGTTTATTTGGAGAATGAAAATGGTCAGAAGAGCTTTTGGGGCTTCACAATTGTTATACTGAAGGTTCCGGAAATTTTTTCTGAATCTGTAGAGGCTCTTTCCAGTTTTGGATATAAGTACAGTCTGCAGAAGTTTGCTTCGCCGTGGGATGATACGTATGAGTGGGTTTACGGTTCAAAGGAAGAGTTGAACGATCCGGTGATATATGACTTTAACGTGTATGGAGACAAGTGGAGGCTTGAGATTTTACCCAAGAGTGGGTTTTACAATAACAGATATCTGCTATATCTGTTCATCGGAGGTGGAGTTATTGTCCTGCTTTTGGCAGGGCTTACAGCAGCGTTGATTTCAATCAATGAGAACAGGAAGAATTTCAAGAGACTTGCTGTGACTGATGCACTGACCGGTATCTACAACAGGCACGGCTTTGATGAGCAGGTTGAGCAATATATGAGACAGAATCCGCAAAAGCATTGTGTTGTGGCAATGCTTGATATTGACGATTTCAAGCTGGTCAACGATGTGTATGGACATGCGGCAGGTGATGGTGCACTGCAGAAGCTTGCAGAGAGCATGAAGCAATATTTTTCAAAGAATGTTATACTAGGCAGAAACGGAGGCGATGAGTTTAGCATTTTTATGCCGGATTGCACGGTAGAGGAGGTTAAGCCTTTTCTTAAGAAGTTTACAGGAGAAACCAGGAAATTTTATTGTAAAGGTGAAGAACATACATTTACCATTTCACTGGGCTTTGCGGAGTATCCTGTTTTGGCTGATGACCGTTCACAGCTCATGCGGTGTGCGGATATGGCACTTTATGAGGTGAAAATGCGTGGGAAGAACGGCTGCATGGCATACCGTGAGGGTGAGCGTATAAAAAGCCGTGCGAAGCTTGGATTTGCCGTGAAGGATATTATTGACAATATGCCGGGAGCGTTCATTGTTTACAGGGCAGATAAAGAAAATGATGAGATCCTGCTTGCAAACAATGAGCTGCTTAGGCTTACAGGCTGTAAAAACATGGATGAGCTGCTTGCATATACAGGTAAGAGTTTCCGCAATCTGATACGCCGAGATGAACAGGAAAGCTGTCAAAAAAGCATATGGTCGCAGATTAACGGAGGACACTCAAATGATTATATTTTCTTTCATATGAAAAAAGCAGACGGCACATATATTTCAGTGCTCGATCATGACAGGATAGTGGATTCAGTGCACAATGGTAGAGTATTTTATGTGATGATTATGGACTTAAAGTCACTGCAGAGGCACTATGGAGACTGCCTGGAGCTGGTGGAAAAGTAGAAAAAAGCAGATTGTGGACATATGAGTTCACAATCTGCTTTTTTAATAGTGCATACACAATTTATTTATCCGAATAAATCACATTTCCACCGCATACGGTGTACTTAACCTTACCGGTCAGTTCCATGCCGGTAAAAGGTGTGTTTGATGACTTTGATGCATATTCGCATGGTACCCATTTTTCGTCAGGATCAAAGATGACAAAATCTGCAGCAGCACCCTCTGAGATAGTACCGTAAGGCATGTGGTACAGCCTGGCAGGATTGATAGTCATCTTTTCCAAAAGCTCAAGCATGCTCAGATGGCCCGGTTTGACAAGGCTTGTGATACCAAGAGCAAGAGATGTCTCAAGACCGATGATACCGCTTGGAGCTTCGGTTACAGGCTTTGATTTTTCCTCAGTGCTGTGAGGCGCATGATCTGTTGCGATAAGGTCTATTGTGCCATCGATAAGTCCCTCTATAATCTTTTGACGGTCTGCTTCAGTGCGCAGAGGCGGATTCATCTTGGCAAGGGTGCCGTGCTCTAAGACAGCATCCTCAGTCAGCGTGAAGTGATGTGGAGTGGCCTCGGCATGGAGCCTTGCACCAAGCTTTTTGTAGGTGCGGACTATATCAACAGATACACCGGAGCTGATGTGCTGTATTACAACGTCGGCGCCACTGCGCAGCGCAAGCAGACAGTCTCTTGCGACGAGAGTCTCCTCAGCGATGGATGGTGAGCCGTAGATACCGAGAGCGTCAGATATTTTTCCATGGTTGATGCCGTTATTTTTGATAAATGCAGGGTCCTCCTCATGGAGACTTATCGGCATATCCAGCTTTGCAGCATTTTGCATGGCTCTGTAGCAGAAAGCAGCATTTGTAAGCGAGATGCCGTCATCGGTAAAGCCACATGCTCCGGCTTCCTTTAAAGCTGCCATGTCAACCTCATCCTGTCCTTTGAGGGAGTGCGATATTGCAGCGGCCTGATACATACGGATTTTTTCCTGCTTTCCACGTGTGAGGTTGTCCTTTAGAGTATCCACATTGTCCACTGTAGGCTTTGTGTTTGCCATGCATACAACAGTTGTGAAGCCACCCTTTGCGGCAGCCAGGGAACCGGTGTGGATATCCTCCTTGTATGTGAAGCCCGGATCACGGAAATGCACATGTGTGTCGATAAGTCCAGGTCCGACAATCATTCCGGATGCATCTATTATTTCTTCTTTTTCAGTTGCAGCAGCATCTGACGCACATGAGATGTCAGGTGCTATTTTTACTATTTTTCCATCTTTTACAAGTATATCCATCTGTTCGTAGAGACCTGAAGCAGGGTCTGCTACAATGCCGTTTTTTATTATCATGATAATCCTCCTGTAGATTGTATTTATTTTCTGATATATCCTAGTATAACAGTTTTAAACGAACTACACCATATCACTTGCATATTTTACCGGTAGTACAAGAAAATAAAATTGAAAATATATAGGGGATAAAAGTATATTGACAACCTGTATATAACTGTATATACTGTATATATAACAGGTGGGCCAAAAAACGCAAAATGAATAAATCGCTAAGTAAAAAATGTCATTTGCATACAAAGGAGTAGCTTATGAATAATGCACTGATAGTCAGAAATGTCAGCAAAACATTTGACAAATTCAAGCTGGACAATATTTCATTTGAAGTGCCGGGTGGAAGCATTGTAGGTGTGATAGGAAAGAACGGCTGTGGCAAGTCAACACTTCTTTCTGTTCTTATGGGGATGAAAGAATCTGATTCGACAGACACCGGGATTGTGATAAACGGTGTGTGTCTGCAGACGGATGAGAAGGCATACAAGAAGAAAATAGCTTATGTATTTAGTGAATTGCCGTTTAGGGAAAATATATCTGCTGTCTCGATAGGAAAATATTACGGCAGATATTACGACGGATTTAATCAGAAAAAATATGAGGCTCTTCTTAAGCAGTATGGTCTTATCGATTTTGCTGGCGTACCTCTTAGAATTTCTAAAAGTAAAAAGGATATTATGAATGCCTCGGATTTTTCACAGGGGCAGAAGATACTGCTACAGCTTGCATTTGCACAGAGCTATGATGCGCAGGTGTACTTTTTTGATGAACCTACGGGAAATCTGGATGTTGAATTTCGTGATAAATTTTATGAAACCATAAGGGCGCTTGCAGCAGATGAAAATAAATGCATAATTTATGCGACACATCTGGTCGAGGAGCTTGAGCATTTCGCAGATTATATTTTATGGCTGCAAAAGAAAGACAATACCACAAGCAAATTCTATTACGGTTCGCTGGATGAGCTTAGGGATTCCTACAGACTTGTTTCCGGGGACAAGACACTGCTTGAGAGGATACCGAAGGAGCTTGTAGTCGGAGGGCGTTTAAGCGAAAGCTCGAACGAATTGCTGATAAGATATGATGAAGCAAAAATAACCGCAAAAATTAATCATGAAATCAGGCAGCATATGAGATATGCAGAGCTTAAAGAAATCATGTACTACGTACAGAAGAAAGAGATAATAAAAGAAAGTGGTGATGAGTAATGATCAGGGATTATTTTGAGAGAAAAAAGATATGGTTATCCAGTTCACCAGGGCATATCGGTTTGGCATTTATCGTATTACTTGTGACAACACTGTGCGGAGTATTGGGCTTTGTATTTGCCGGAGTGCTGCTTATAGCATTAAGTGCAAGCTATATCAGTTCTGAAATAAATTATCTTTTACCTTTTAATGAAAAGGAAAGAAAAACGAGATTTTTGACAGAGGTGATGCTTGATTTACTGTGTTTAAGTGTTCCTCTTCTTATAAACACTGCGATTATAGTGATAAGGCACAGAAAGCTGGAGCTTTTTTCACATCCGCTTTATGTGGCGGTATGTTTTATTTCATATATCATAATTCTTGCACACTTTTCGATAAATGATATCTTTTGGAAAGCAGCAGAAGACAGCAGAAATTTAGAAAAGTGTTTAGCTGACGCGAGTGTTTCAAAGTCTGTAAAAATATATGAGACTTTTATTGTGGTGGTAAAAATTGTTATATACATAGGGTTGTTTGTCTGCTTTATGACTATTGTTACAAATGGCAGCTTTTCTGATATGGCAGGAATAGGCAATGAGTTCTATAAGCTTGGATGTATAGCAGGAATTTTGTCAGGTACTATACTGGTGATAGACATGGTAAGAACTATTGGAGGCAGAAATGAATATTTCCATACAGTCTAAGGGCGGAACACCCATTTATGAGCAGATTGCCACGCAGATAAAGGAGGCAATACTTGCCGGAAAATTGAATAAGGATGATGCGCTTCCATCGATAAGGGCGCTTTCAGCGGACATTAAGGTCAGCGTCATTACCACGAAAAAGGCATATGAGGAGCTGGAAAAGGAGAAAATGATATATTCGGTGCCTGGAAAGGGCTTTTTCGTGGACGATCCGGATATGGCATATCTCGAGGAAAAACGTACTTTAAGTGTGGAGGAGGAGCTTGCCGCGGTTATAGAAAAGGCAAAGGCGGCAGAGCTTGATGAAGCAGAGTTTATTGATATGGTGAGGATACTTTGGGAGGAGGAAACATGCTAGAGGTTCAAAATTTATCTTACAGTACGAAAACCTTTTCTATGGAAAATGTCAGCTTTTCACTGGATGACGGATATCTCATGACACTTTTGGGAAGAAATGGCGCAGGAAAAACTACGCTTTTTGATTTAGTGTACGGACGTATTGAACCACTGAGTGGAAAGGTATTATGGAATGATATTGATGTCACCGGAATGAAAGCAATTGACATTCTGTATCATGATGAGGTGGCATATGTCGGTGGAAGAAGCTGGTGTATAGGCGGGATTAGGGCTGACGAAAATATCAGGCTGTTAAGCTGTCTTTACAGCAGATGGGATCAGAAGCATTTTGATGAAATACTTGAAATGATGGAGTTCACCAAGGAAGAATATACGACAAAATTTGAGGAGCTTTCAACAGGAAAACAGATGCAGCTCCAACTGGCTTTTGCTCTGGCAAGGCACCCAAAGCTTCTGCTTTTGGATGAGCCAATGGCAAATCTGGACCCGGTCGTAAAAACGGACATCTGGGAGCTTTTGATCCGAACAATAGAAAAAGAAAACATAAGCATCATAATCAGCACGCATCTGGTTGAGGAGGTCAATGACATAACTGACTATATCGGATTGCTTGATAATGGCAGGCTTGTTAAATTCGGGGACAGGGAACAGATATTAAATGATGATTTAGAAAATAAAAATAAGAATCTCAGGGAATTACTGGAGGAAGAAAATGGATAAAGCGGAAGAAATTTTTGCAGAGGGCATAGAAGATAGAAATGTGAAAACAATAAGGCAGGCGAGAGTACTTTTTGTAATATGTCTTATGGCAGGCATGTTCATCATATTTGAAAGTGATGACATCTTTAAGTGGGTTGCAGTGTTGGCTGTTTGTTTTTTTACAGATTCGTTTTATAAGAAATATCTGAGAGTGGAAGCAAATTTGGCTGATGATATGACCGGCAATGATATTTATCAGTTTATAGGGCAGCACGCACTTTCGGTGGATTGCTATTTCGGGATTATTTCAAAAAAAATACGCAAATACAGGATGATTTTTTTGGCAGAGTATTTTTTGTGTGCCATATTCTCAGATTCAAAGGGGTATGGGCTGATTATTGCCGTGTTGAGCGTTGTCGTAACGTATGCCACCGCATGGATAAAAAAGAAATATTTTATCTGCCGCCTGGTGGGAAAGCTAAAGCCTGTTGAAATGATATTAACTTTCACAGATAGTTTTTTAAACATATTTAAATTTCTTCTTATACTGTTGGTCAGCTTTTTGTTTTGCATGGTGTTTCTGGGAGTCGCAGAGGGCGCAGTGGAACGCGAAATGGTAAGCGGGCAGATACTTGAACGTTTTATAGGAATACCGGCCTTTTTGGTAATGGTTGTAGCAGGCTTGATTGTACCATTGGCAGGATATGCTTTTTTTAAACCATCAGCCATATTAAATGCAGCCATAAAAACTGCCATGGTCATAGGAATAGCGGGATTTATCTGTATACTGGCATCGGCAAGACTGTGGTATTATGAAATAAACTATACAACGCAGAAAATAACATTGGTTCATTTTAAGGAAAAACAGTATGATTTTTCAGATGTAGAAAGGTACATATGGAAAAGCGGTGATGATGATGAGACTGAAAAAACGCTTGTTTTGTATCTGAAGGATGAAACAGTGCTGGATTTATGCGATGATGGTGCATTTAGCAGTGAGCAGGGCAATTTTGAGAAAGCGCAAAGGCAGACGTGGCCGCAATCATGATAGACTGTATATATGGACAATAAAAGAAGTGATAGATATAATATATTCAACAAAAGATTTCAAGGAGAAAAACAATGAGCTTAATAAAAGGTATACATCACGTATCTATGAAGTGCAGCAGCACAGAGGAATATGAAAAGACGATAGATTTCTACAAAAACATTCTGGAAATCCCGGTCGCAAGGGAATGGCAGGCAGGAATCATGCTTGATACCGGAAACGGAATTGTTGAGATTTTTAACGATGGAGATGATGCACCGGGCAAAGGTGTGATTCGTCATTTCGCATTCGCAACAGATGATGTGGATGCGTGTGTAGAGTCTGTAAAAGCAGCAGGATACGAGGTATTTATTGAGCCGAAGGATATAAAAATCGCATCAACACCGGCATTTCCGGCGCGCATAGCATTCTGCAAAGGACCGCTTGGCGAGGAAATCGAGCTGTTTGAAGAAAAGTGATAGGACGTATTAATTGTTTTACAGGGGTATTATGCTATGGGAAAAACTCCAATTAAGCACACGCTTGCAGGCTATATTATTAAAAAAACAGACACCGAAGGATACCGGTCAGGAAAACTAACCGGAGAAAAACATTTGAACAAAATAACAGAAATGATGGAATTTGTTGGTGGACGCCGGAAACTAATCGATCAGGCAAGGTTCATAGAGAATAATACACAAGCAGGCCACGATGGGAAGATAAGAATTAATTGGATTCAGGTCAACAGCGATATTAAAAAAATTGATTGTGATGTCAGCAGCATACCGGAGCTGTGTCGGCTTGAGGGTGTTGAGGATTCAAGAGCAAAACAGCTAAGATTGATAGAGTCTGTAAAGCAGTGGAAATCAGAGGTTGGTGACTGCGATTGGATATGCAGATATTATGATGATATTTTGGGGCGTCTGGAAGCCGGAAAGAGTGTCACAGAGGCTGAGGAGGATATGCGTTTCAAGTGTATCAATTCTATAACAAGAATAAAGGAGCCTGTGTGGGAGCGTGTTTTTAGTGCAAAGGTTTTTAATGATTCAAAGAAATTTGAAAAATGCTATCGACAAAAGATGGTATCAATTCTGACTAAATATTCTCCATATTATGAGAAGGATATGGAGGATTATGATACAGAGGGAGAGGAAGATGATGCCAAAGAGGATAAAAAGAAGTCGGGGCTTGAAATTTTGAAGATGCATGGTATTATGTCATATGCACAGACAATGGAATGGAAGGGACCATTGTCATATAGAATTGATGATACATGTGTTATTGATACGTCAAAGCAGATTTATGGAACCATTATTAATACGCAGACACTTGAGCATGCAAGTCCGGTTTCGCTTGCAGGATGCAAAAAAATTATGACCATAGAAAATAAGGCTAACTATGAAAGTATGCAATATGATGAGAATACTTTGTATATTTTTTGTCATGGTTATTTTACTCCTAAGGAAGTGTATTTTCTAAAGAAATTAAGCCTTATTGTATCTAAGGAATGTGAGTTCCTACATTGGGGAGATATGGATTTTGGAGGAATAAGCATATTCTTGTTTATTAAGGATAGAATTTTTGAAAAACTAATGCCTTATAGAATGGGGGTAGCGGATTTTGAGGAAGCATTAAAAAAAGACGCTGGAATACCACTTAAGGCTTCAACTAGGGAAAAACTGGAAAAAAAGGACGCAGGATTGCTTACTGAATTAAAAGAAGCAATTCTTGAATCGGATAAAACAATAGAGCAGGAAAGGCTCTTATGAGATTCATACGCACAGCATACCTCCTTCGTGCATACAATAGCATGAAGGAGGTATGTTTGTATTATGAATCCATTTAAAATGAGGCCGGAGAGAACCGGCGATTTATTTGTTGACTGGGAGAAATTCTGGGTAAAACCATATAATAAAAATGAGGTAAATCCGTATACAAGGACGAGAATCATATTGATGAATGGTACAGAATTTGAAAACGTGTGGTTTTCACATCAGTTTTCAAGAAGCGTAGGTGATGATGAGCTTAGACGAAAGCTTGCATACATCAGGAAAAGTGAGCAACAGCAGCAGAAAATACTCACGCATTTAAAGCCGGCAGATGAGTCGGCATTGGAGCACACCATAGGCTACGAGCAGCTTGCGGTTGACCTGACTGCTCATCTTGCAAAACGAGTAAATGACAAAAATATTAAGTCTGCGCTCGATTTTGCCTTGCTCGAGGACTTTGATCATTTGTACCGCTATGCAGATTATCTTGATTTTACCACAGGTGAGCACGCAGAGAAGCTTGTCGGAGGCTATACGGAAATCACACCGGGCAGACCGACTATTTCACACCACAGGCATCCATATGATTCAATACGATATCCTATGACGGATAAATGCCCTGCGACAATGGATGTGCTGGCTGCAAATGTAATCACAGCAGCAGAACAGCAGACTATGAACTACTATATGAACACAGCGGCACTTTGGCCTGATGAGATGGGACGCAGGCTTTATCAGGAAATTGGAATGGTCGAGGAACAGCATGTCACACAGTATGGCAGCCTGTTGAAGCCGTGCATGAGCCGCCTTGAAAATCTCCTTGTGCATCAGTATGTCGAGTGCTGGCTGTATTGGAGCTGTTATGAAACGGAGACAGATGCAAGAATACGTGGCATATGGCAGTTTATGTTTGAACAGGAGCTTAAGCATCTGCATATTGCACTTGAGCTGCTAAGACAGTACGAGAAAAAGGATTGGCAGGAGGTCATCCCGGACGCTGAGTTCCCGGCTCCTCTTGTGATGGAGAGCAATATTGAGTATGTCAGGTGTGTGCTTGGCAGTACAGTAAACGACACAGCATGTCGTGAAAGGTATGTGGATGTAAGAACCAATGCTCCTGAAACATTTATCAGATATCAGCGCCTGGTCAATGACCCGGTAAGAAATGTAATGAGCCATACCTTTATTGAGGATTATATCCGCAAAAACGGGGAGGATTATCGCTTTGAGGTGGCGCCAAATCCGGTGCCGGAGCTTCGTGACCGTACAAAGGATAATATATGTGTGGGAAGACAGCCTCTTTGCAGGAATCGGTATTAGAAGCCATTTTATATGCCATCTGTGGCATGTGATACCCGGCCCTGACGTTTTGTCAGGGCATTGCTGTGCAAAGAAGTATAACTCGACTGTATCTAAGCTATGGAGCAGCTTGTACTCGTTGCTGGTCATACTGCTAGGTGTGAACCATAACGAGTAAGGCTCACAGAAGCCGGTTGACGAAATTATATAGGTGTATTAAACTGTAATTGGGTTAGAGAAGACTAATTACATACAGCTGTTTTACATTAAGTGCTTTTCGAGGTGGAGTCAGATTATGGGAATGCGTAGTATGTAGTAATCTGATTAATCATAAATGAGGGGCAAAATACTTTTTGATCCTAATATTATGATATACGAAACGATATAAGAAATAATATGTTGAATAATAAAATATTCAAACTTCCCATATTTTATTTTGTGATACCGGCCTAGCATACAGTGTATTCCTCATATTTTTTTCTTCGGAACAACTGTATACTCTCCGGTAAATATAGTTCTATATATGGGAAGTTTGTGTAAAATAGAAAAACGGCAGAACAGCAGAATAGGAGGCAACCATGATTACATCAACCATATTAGGTTTATTAATACCATTTATAGGCACGTCGCTCGGTGCGGCATGTGTACTTTTTATGAAAAATGAGCTTTCCGTAAAGACCACAAAAATGCTCAGTGGCTTTGCAGCAGGCGTAATGATTGCGGCATCAGTCTGGAGTCTTCTGATTCCGGCACTTGAGCAGTCACAGAGCCTTGGAAAAATGCAGTTCGTCCCGGCAGTAGCAGGCTTTATGCTCGGAATGTTTTTCCTATTGATACTGGATACAATCACACCACATATGCATCTCGATAATTCAGTCGAGGGTCCAAAGAGCAATTTCAGCAGACAGACAATGATGGTGTTTGCAGTTACATTACATAATATACCGGAGGGCATGGCAGTCGGAGTGCTCTACGCAAGCTGGATATCAGGAACCACCACCATCACGAGGGCAGCAGCCCTTTCACTGGCAATAGGAATAGCCATACAGAATTTCCCGGAGGGCGCAATCATATCAATGCCATTACATAGCACAGGAAGCTCAAAGCTTAGAGCCTTTGTATATGGAGTACTGTCAGGAATAGTCGAGCCGATAGCGGGAATACTTACGATACTTGCCATTGGAATAATAGAGCCGGTGATGCCGTACCTGCTAAGCTTCGCCGCCGGAGCCATGATATATGTAGTCATAGAAGAACTCGTGCCGGAAATGTCAGAGGGAGGACACTCAAACCGCGCCACCATAGCATTTATGGTGGGCTTCTGCCTCATGATGACACTCGATGTGATGCTGGGCTAGGCCAGAGCGAGCCCGCGGCAGCAGCCGAGGGGAAAGCGTAAAAGAATAACGAGCACGCAAAGCGACAAGAAGGTAAATAGAGCCACAGCGTGAGGAACCCGGGCGGCAGGCACACACAGGCTCAGGAGGGCGAATAGCGGAGATGCCTAGATACTGTAGAAATTATGCCCACGAAGCACAGAAATGCCCAGCCATGGACGGCTAGGCAAGGCGTTATGCGCCATGGACGGCGCATAAAAGCCGGTTTCGTCAAGCAAAGAAACCCTGCAAGCATAATTTCGTACAGAATCTTGGCAGCATAGCGTAGCCCACCAGAGCCTGTGTGTGCCTGCCGCCCGGGTTCCGTCCCATCGCCAATTCCCCACAGCAATTCAAATGAATTGTGAAAAACTGTGAAAAAAAGGGAAATTTTTCCCGAATTATTTGGAAATTTTTAATGAATCGCAATTAAAAATAAAAAAAATCTAAACATTCCCAAAACGCAATAGAAAAACTGCACAAAAATAAAAACTTAAATTGTTGAAAATGTATAAAAAGCTAACTAAAAAATGTGAAACTTTGCCAGTCAAATAATATAAAAACGAAACGTTGACTTTATAAAACGATGTGACTAAAATCTAGTACAACGATAGTTGCTTCTTATTAAATCAAGACCAAACAAACATCAAAGGTGAGACAAAACACATCTTGAGTTATTAAGAAACAATTTGCGTATCAAATTTCATATAGCAAAAAAGAAAGGAGGTAACGCAGATGGATGCTCTGGTAGATGGACTGTTAGAGGAACTCAATTGTGACGTGGTATTCAAGATACCGATATTCGGAGGCATACCCATATACGAGTCGGTAGTAGTCACATGGATAATAATGGCAGCGGTATTTTTACTGTGCTTTTTTCTCGGCAGAAATCTTTCAGTTGAAAATCCCGGACGCAGACAGGTAGCCGTAGAGGCAGGAGTCAAATTCCTTAATGATTTCTTCAGTGAGACACTCGGAGAAAAAGGAAAGGATTACATACCATATCTGGCAACAGTAATCATCTATATAGGAATAGCAAACCTGATAGGATTACTTGGCTTCAAACCGCCGACAAAGGATATGAACGTCACCGCAGCACTCGCTGTAATGAGTATAGTTCTTATCGAGGTGGCAGGAATCAGGGCAAAGGGCACCAAAAGGTGGCTTAAAAGCTTTGCAGAGCCAATGCCGGTAATACTACCTATCAATATCCTTGAGATCTTTATCAAACCATTATCGCTGTGTATGCGATTATTTGGAAACGTCCTTGGTTCATTCGTAATCATGGAGCTTTTAAAGATGGTCGTACCGGCAATCGTCCCGGCAGTATTCAGTTGTTATTTTGATATCTTTGATGGACTTATACAGGCATATGTATTTGTATTCCTGACAGGACTTTTCATCAAGGAGGCAACCGAGTAAGAAGACCTGATGAGGCATGAAACGCCACATCATTTATTTTCACATCGTAAGCATGGAAAATGTAACCTCGCTTACAAAAGAAACAAAATAATTGCTAACCAAAAGAAAGCATATAAGCAAGAAAAGGAGAACACATTATGTCATCAACATTATTAGTAGCAATCGGAGCTGGAATCGCAGTATTAACAGGAATCGGAGCCGGACTTGGAATCGGTAAGGCAACAAGCAGCGCAGTAGACGCAATCGCAAGACAGCCGGAGGCTGAGAGCAAAATCTCTAAATCACTTCTTTTAGGATGTGCCCTTGCAGAGGCAACAGCTATTTACGGTTTCGTTATCGCATTACTTATCATCCTCTTCCTTAAATAATCAGGCAGCGTAACTGACAGTTACAACCAGATGAAACAGAAAGGAAGGTAGAGCAATGTTAAAATTGATTTATAAGGGACAGTTCGACCTGTAACATCTTTGCCAGCAGAATTAATCCATTCTATGTCATAATATTCTATTGGTAGTGAATATGGAGTGCCAAGCGATTTGTATATTTCATAATCCTCGCTATATTTCGAGGCAAATTTAATTTTATAAGTTATGCATGCAACATTTTCATTATCGGAATTTTCTTTTCCTAGTAACATAGGATCCGCATCTTGAAAATATAATTCAATACTACAATCTGGTAATGGAGTATTGATATCAGACTTTATATTGTCTAAATAGTTTTTAATACAATCATTATTAAAGACATCTTGTGTCAGATTATTTTTCAAGTATTTGCCACGAAAGAAGCCAGTTAAACAAAGATTTATTGCTTCTAATATGGTGGTTTTACCAATATCATTCATTCCAACTAAAATATTTAATTGTGAATTACAAGACAATTCATAATCTTTAAAGCATTTAAAGTTATGTATTTTTATTTTATTAATATACATTTATATATCCTCACTAAAATATATTTTTCAATAACATCCAATTGTCATTTTCCATATCTTCTGTATATTCGGTATTACAAATATACAATGATTCATTTTTATCATAATCTCTTACAAAGCCCCAATTAACATTATACTTGTTAGCATATTCCTTTAATGCTTCAAATTTATTTTCTACTTTAATATCAATATTTTTAGATTCACCATCAGCATTTTCTCCACCTTTAGTTTCAATAATCCATATTTTATTATCTTTATCACAAACAATAAAGTCAGGGTAGAAGTGCCATTTATGATTTACTGCATCAACATATACTATTGAAAAATAATCACTAGAGGATTCACCATTTTTATAGAACCATTTTATATTTTCATTATGCTCACAGAAAAATTCAAACATTCTTTCACTTTTAGATTTTATTGTACTATTAGGATAATTCATATAAATAGATTTTTCATATATTGTTGTATCTTTCATTTTAGGATCATACTTAATATAATCCATTTCTGGTGCTTTCCAATCTAAAATTTTTAATTCATCAAATTTCATTTTCATTTGTCTTGATTTTTGTGATACTGCTTCTTGAAAGTCGTGCTTTAAAATATCTTCATTATTAATAACAAAAGCATAAAATTCTATTAACGACAAATCAACAAATTTCTTTGTAAATAATTTTCCTCTAAAAAACATTCTTTCAAGCATTAATCTTGTTCTATCATATCTCATACCAATTTTAGAAGATATTACATTGATTGAATGTCTTAATTCAAATCCATTTTTATTCGTGGTTACAGTTGATGATACTTTAATTCTATTAGCATTTTGTAATTCATCAGCTTATTTCTTGCATCTATCGCAAATTTCTTAATTGCATTTTTGTTCATGT
>ENA-UESI01000189-UESI01000189.1-human-gut-metagenome-genome-assembly--contig:-NODE-189-length-55054-cov-8.112556_pt1 | contig 55054 bp, 41 predicted proteins | sample MGYA00243005_ERZ508006 | MGnify/ENA primary metagenome ERZ508006 (study PRJEB26167, sample SAMN06115436) | human gut metagenome | host: Homo sapiens | place: China:Shandong | collected 2015-06-10... | reverse complement strand
CGGGGAAGCTCCTTGATCTTCAGGTTGCGGAAAGAGGCCGGATAGCCGTGGTCCTGAAGGCACAGAACGCCCCGCCGCGCCAGACCGTATTCGGGTGCAGTCTCCCATTTGCCGCTGTTCTTGCGCGAGAACCAGTCATCGGTGTAGGCTTCAAACTCAAGGATCTTGTGCCCGTTGAGCCAATGCTCCACGTGCCCGTTGTCGCACACGATGCGCGAATTATTCCACTCGCCCTGCGGATTGACAAACAGGGAATCCGCAGTCGGAAGGTGCATCGCGTAGTCCACGCCCAGCTTCTGCCACTCTTCGAGCTTCGTCGGAGCGTTCTGAGACTCCCAACCATCGTTGTCGATCAGTTGGTACTCGGGACCCGTGACGTAGGGAACCTTGAAATAAGGATTCTCGACGACGTGGTAAAGCATGCCGCTGTTGCCTCCGTAGGAGAGCTTCCAGTCCCAGTCTACGATGAAGTTTTCGTATTGTTTCTTGGTGACGATATAACCCGAAAGGTCGCTCCCGTCGCCGTTAGCCTGGATGCATCCGTCGACAACGTGCCACGGCTGGGTCAGAGAGTCCCCGTTGAAGTCTTTCCATTGATCAAGGCTATTCCCGTCGAAAAGCAATTCCCAGCCCGAGGCGATCTCCGATTCGCTGAGTGTGTTGTGGCGGGGACCGCAGGCGCAGAGGCTGGCTGCGATGAGTCCCGTTCCGAGCAGGGTGCGGAACAGGTTTCGGCATGATTGAGGTTTCATTGGGCTTGTGGTTTTTGTCAGATTGTAGGTTTTTTGGGTATTTGTATATTCTAAAAATATTCACTATGTGAATGAATCTTTACAAAATTAATTATTTTTACGATTAATCCCTTCTGGAAATGTAAAAAAATACCGCAGATGCCCGATAAAAAGCATCTGCGGCGTTTTCCAGGCGTATCGGTTCCGGCTGGTTACAGGTCCGGGAGCGTTTTTCCTTGCTGTTCGATGCTGATCGTGAGGGTCTCCCCGTTGCAGGTAACGCTCAGCGTCGCCGTACGGAGGGCTGAAGTTTCGTTGTCTGTATAGCGGATGGTGATTTCCCGGGTTGCGTCCGCTTCGGCCGGAGTTACAGACATCCATTCGGGAATGCCCGTGATGGTCCAGGCATCCGGCGCCGAGATAATCATCCGCTGCATGCCCTCCGTTTGGCCGAACGACCATGCCGCGGTCGATACGGCAAAATCCGGAGCGGTGGGTGTATCGTCGTCGCAGGCGGATGCGGCCAGCGCGACAAGGGCGATAAAGATCGAATATACCAGTTTTTTCATGTTTTTCTGTTTTATGGTGAAACGGTCGGTCAATAACCGGGATTTTGGACCAGGTTGGGGTTTTTGTTGATCTGGCTCATGGGAATTGCCAGCCAGTAACTCTTCGGCGATTCGAAAACGCGCACGCGGCCGCCCTGATTGGCCGGAATGACCTTGTAGAAATCGTCCTGGGTCTTTCCGTCGCGGTTCCACGAACGGGGTTCCTTGTTCATCACCTCGGGAGCCTCCTTCCAGCGGCGCAGGTCGTGGAAGCGGCGCCCTTCGAACAGGAATTCGATCGAACGCTCCTGATGCAGGACCTTGCGCAGCCTTGCTCCTGAGGGAATACCGCCCACCAGGGCCCACGAATCCTGGAAGCGGGGCAGTCCGCAGCGCTTGCGCACCCGGTTGAGATACTCCAGACTGGTGTTGCTCAGCGATCCGTTGTATTCGAAGTCGGCCTCGGCGTAGTTGTAGAACAATTCCGGGAGCCGCAGGTACGGATAGGCGTATTTGCGGTAATTGTACGAGTTTTTCGACTGATTGTAGGAACTCGATTTGTGAATCCATTTCTGGCAGAGGTAACCCGTGCAGCTCTGGTATTCGTCGGTCTCCTTGAGCGTCGAGCCATGCAGTTCGCCGCCGCGGAGCTGGAGGGTCAGAATCTTGTCGTCGATTTCGAACGTGCCGCGGTCGAAACCGATCGAGGCGTAGAAGCGGGGTTCGCGGTTGCGGTGCAGGCGGGCAGTGTTGTCACCCGGGGCGACGCTGTACAGGTCCTCGTCCTTGGTCAGCGGGTCGACGTCGAGCGGCAGCCCGTTCTTGGTGTAGTACATCTCGACGGCCTCCATCGTCGGCACGAGAGTCGTTTTCCAGCCTTTCGACATGTTGTTTTTGATCGAACGCGGTCCGCCGTAGCGCTGCAAAGCCTGAATGCCGCTCTGCGCGCCCTTGGCCAGGATGAATTCGGCTCCGTTCCAGGGCTCTTCGACGAAGGTGTCGTGGTAGTTCTTGCGACCGCGCTGGTCGTCGGGCAGGCTCGAATCGGCCGAGGTGTAGAGGTCGTAATTCGGTTTTTTTGTGTCGGTATTGATCTCGTCCGCGAGGGCGATTGCCGCCGCTGCCGCGTCCAGCGCCCGTTTCCATTTTTCCGGGTCGTAAGTCGTGTTCATCAGCGGCGTTCCGTCGGGGTTGTTGAACCCTATGTAGTCGGGATTGCCGTTGACCAGCGGCGAGGCGGCGTAGAGCAGCAGACGGGCCTTGTAGCTGAGCGCGGCCATTTTCGTGGGCAGGCCGAGTTCGGATTCGCCCACTACGTCGGGCAGCAGTCTGGCCGCGTTGTCGTAACATTCGGCGATATAGTTCACGCACTCGTCGTACGGCGTACGCGGGGTGAAGATTTCCGATTCGGGCGCGTCGATGGGGATGAACTTCTTGACCAGTACGATCGGACCGTAGTATTCGAGCAGGCACTGGTGGTAATATCCCACGAGGAACCACGCCTCGCCCGCGTAACGGTCGGCGTTTTCCTGCGAGACTGCGGGAACTTTGTAGATGTTGTCCAGCAGGTAGAAACAGTAGCGTATTCCGCGGTAGATGTCGTAGTTCGTGCCGCCCGAGGTGCAGTTCGGGGCCCAGCGGCCGAAATAGGTCAGGTTGGCGTTCTCCTCGCCGTAGAGCAGGCTCTTGCTTGAAAAATAATAGGTCGTGCCGCGGGCCCCGGTGATGAAATCGTCGCCGGCGAACTGGTCGGGCGACCAGTCGTACCCGATCAAGTTGGGCATGTAGGTCTGCATGTAGTAGCGGTAATTCTCGGCCTGCTCCTCCGTTTTCCAGATGTCCTCTTCGGTCGCTTTGCCTTCGGGCACGACGTCGAGGTAGGAGCAAGAGCATAGCAGCAGCAGTGAAAGTGCGGTGATTATCTTTTTCATGGTCTTTTGCTGTGTTTGGGTTAGAAATTGAACTGGAATCCGAGGTTGTACGTCCGCTGGAGCGGGTATCCCAGGCCGTTACCCGAACCCTTCTCGGGGTCCCAGTACTTGAACGGGGCGAAGGTCAGCAGGTTGGTTCCCGAGACGTAGACGCGCATTTTCTTGTAGGTGTAACCGATCTCGGCGGTCTTCAGGCGCAGCATCTTGCCGTTGCGCACGTAGAGCGTGCTGGCCTTGGTGTTGTTGTTATTCCACAGCGGCGACAGGCGCGGGTAGAGGGCCTTGGGATTGGGGTCGTCCTCGCTCCAGTGTTCGTCGGCGATCCACTGCATCAGTCCCGAACCGGGCGTCGCGGCTGTCGCGAAGGGGTGGTAGTTGTACATGATGATCGACACCTTGCCCTGTCCCTGGAAGAAGGCCGAGCAGTCGAATCCTTTGTATTTGAGCGAGAACCCGAATCCGTAGATGATTTCCGGTACGGTAGGGTTGCCCGTCCAGCACATGTCGTTGTCGTCGATGATCTTGTCACCGTTCAGATCGCGGTATTTCACGTCGCCCGGCCGGATGGGGTAGGTCGTGGCATAGATGTCCTGCGAGGGGGAGTTGGCGATATCCTCCTCGTCGCGGAACAGCCCGTCGGCGATCAGGCATTGGATCGAGTTGATCGGGTGTCCGGCCTTGTACTGGTAGGTCCATTTGTATTTGGGTTCGTCCATTTCGACGATTTCGTTGTGGGCGTAGGTGAACGTGCCGCGCAGCGAGAGGATCAGGTCCTTCGAGAAGGCCTTGTTGTAGTCGACCGAGATGTCGACGCCGCTGTTGTCGACCTTGCCGATGTTGGCCCACGGCGTGATGCCCGACATGCCGAAGGACGAGGGCAGCGACGTGCGCTGCATGAAGATGCCCGAGCGCTTCTCCTTGAACCAGTCGAAGATGATGTTCAGGCTGTCGAACAGGCCGATCTCCACGCCGATGTCGAGTTTGCGGCTCTCCTCCCACGTGGCGTTGGGGTTGCCGTAAACGGAGAGGATGGGACCGTACTTACGCTCGAAGTTGTTGCCGATATAGACATCGTAACCCTGTCCCATGTCGACGGTCGTGAGGTAGGGGAAGCGGTCGGCATACTCTTTCGAAATCACGTCGTTGCCGACCAGTCCGTAGGAGGCGCGGATCTTGAACAGGTTGACCTTCTCCTTGATTCCTTTCCAGAAGGGTTCGTTCGAGATCACCCAACCCAGCGCGACCGACGGGAAGAACCCGAAACGCTTGCCTGCGGCGAAATTCTCGGAGCCGTTGTAGCCGAAGTTGGCCTCGAACAGGTAGCGTTTGTCGAATCCGTAGGTGACGCGGCCGGCGAGTCCCTGCTGGCGGTAGGGCAGCGCGGCGTACTCCTGCTCGTCCGAGATGTTCATGTTGCGCTCCTTCTGCAGGTAGACGATCGTCGCTCCGACATCGTGTTTGCCGAACGTGCGGGAGTAGTCGATCTTGGCCTGGAACGCCAGCTCGCGGTAACCGTCCTTGCCGCGCGTTGTGCCCAGGTAGGTGGTTCCGGTATTGGTCGAGTTGCTGGTGTAGCTGTAATTGCCCGCCTCGTCGATATTGTAGTCGGTAAGCTGGTACATGAACGGCGTGAACGAGCGGTAGACGGCCGAGTAGACGCGGTTGTAGAAGGTCGCCATTCCGGTTGCGCTCAGCCCCTTGGTGATGAAGTCGAGGTTCTGGTTAACGGTCAGCGCCGAGGTGAAATGCCCGCGGAACTGGTCGCCGTAACCGCGGCACAACTGGGCGTAGGGGTTGGTGAAGAATCCGCTGTTCCAGGCGTTGTTCGTACCGAAGCGTACGAAGGTGTCGGAGTTTTCGCCGGGCAGTGTCGCGGGGAATTCACAGGGCATGCCCGTCATGGCGTATGCGAAGAGGTCTGAAACGCTTTGGATCGGGGCGTGACGGTAGTGCAGCTGGGTGTTCATCTTCAGCGACACGCGGGTCGTCTTGGTGGCGTCTGCCGAGACGTTGGCCTGGAACAGGTATTTCTGCGCGTTGATGTTGGTGTCGAATTTCGACGCCTCGGGCTTGCGCATGATGCCGTTCTCGTTATATACCGAGGCATTGAGGAAGTAGTCGATCTTTTTGGCGCCGCCCGTCATGTTGAAGTTGAAATTCTGGTTGAAGGTGCAGTCCTTGAACAGCATGTCGTACCAGTCGACGTTGGGGTAGACGTAGGGGTCGAGGCCCAGTTTGGTTCCCATAATCTTTTCCTTGCTGTAATAGGGCTGTTCGCCGCGGGTCGTGCGGGCCTTGTTGAAGGTCTCCATATAGGTGATGCCGTCGGCGACCTCCGGAACGCGCGTCGGGGCCGAAGCGCCGAATTCGGCGCGGAGGTTGATGGTCATTTTTTCCGAGTCGCGGCCACTCTTGGTCGTGATAATCATCACGCCGTTGGCGCCGCGTGAACCGTAGAGCGCCGTGGCGGTGGCGTCTTTCAGCACGGAGAACGATTCGATGGTCTCGGGCGGGATGTTGTTGAGCATCTGGTTGGTGATTTCCACGCCGTCGAGAATCAGCAGCGGCGACTGTCCCGAACCGAAGGTCGAGATGCCGCGAATCCAGAAACTCGCGCCGTCGGCGCCCGGCTCGCCCGATTTCTGCACGGCGATCACGCCGGCGATCTTGCCGCTGAACGAAGTCGAAAGGTTGCTCGACGAGGTTTGCAGGTCGCTGGGCTTGACTGACTGCACGGCGCCTACGAGCGACTCTTTTTTCTGTACGCCGAATCCGACCACTACTACGTCTTCGAGTTTGTTCGAAGCGTCGGCCAGCGTGACGAGCTTGAAAAGATGGATGTCCTTGACAGCTATTTTCTTGGTGTCGTACCCGAGGAACGAAACGGTGACGGTTTTGGTCGCGGGCGGGACGCTCAGCGTGTAATTGCCGTGGATGTCGGAGGTCGTTCCGATGGTCGTGCCTTCGACGAAGATGTTCGCGCCCACGATGGGTTGGTTGTCGGCCGAGGAAATGACCGTTCCGGAGAGTGTCAGCGCCTTATCCGACTGGGCTGGTGTTTGTGTCTGCGAACGCCGGGAGATAGTCACCAATTTCCCCCCCCCGTTCACGGAGTAGCGTAACGACTTGTCGAGCACCCGGTCGAGTACGGTCTGGATCGTCGCGTCACTGAATGTAGCCGTTACGGGCCTGTTGACATCGACCTCTTCGTTCTCGAAGAGGAACGAGTAGCCGGTTTGCCGTTCCACTTCTTCCAGCACCGTTTTCAGCGGGACATTCCGGAAGGTTTTGGTGACGGTCTGCGCTTGGATCATTCCCGCCAGCAGCAGGCAGAGCGTCGATGCGGCGATCCTCTTGAATCGTAGATTTACATGCATAAAATTAAGGTTTAGGTTAGTATATCGATTGGTTGAGTCTTGCTATTCGGTTTTGCTGCCGACGCAGTATCGGCGGCCGCAGTGGTTGACCGTGATCGGCAGGATGTCGCCGAGCGCGACCATGATCGAATGGATGTCCTGCGCTTCGGTGAGCGATATGCGGAAGGTCTTGTTGTCGAAGGCCGCGGTGCGGAGGTCGATTTCAACGTCGTATTCACGTGCCAGCCTTCTCAGCAGTGCCGGCAGCGTGATCGCGTCGTAGCGGATGACGCCGTCGATCCAGCTTCGGTACTGGTCGGCATCGACCTGCTCGCGGCGTGCTTGCTTCGTCGCGCAGTCGTAGGTTACCAGGTCGCCCGGCATCATCTTCTCCCTGTCGCGGGCCGATTCGAATCGCAGCGAGCCTTCCATCAGCGCGGCGAGGACCTCCGGTTCGCTGTCGTAGGCCGAGATGTTGAATTTGGTTCCCAGGACGGTGAACCGGCAGCCCCGGGCCTCGACGCGGAACGGAAGGTCGGCATTGCGGGCCACCTCGAAGTAGGCTTCTCCAGAGAGGTCGATATCGCGCGACGAGCGGTTGAAATCCGATTTGTAGCTGAGGGTCGATCCGGCGTTGAGCCATACCTGCGTGCCGTCGGGCAGGGATATGCGGCTGTTGGTTCCCTGGGGGGCCTGTACGGAGAAGAGTTGTTCGGGCGTCTCCAGGCGCATGATATACCGGGTTGTGAAGGCGGAGATCAGGATCAGTACGGCTGCGGCCGCCGTAAACCGAAGCCAGCGGCGGCGGTTGAGCATTGCGCCGTCGCGTTTGCGGATTTTCGCCTTCAGCAGGCCGAGCGAGTCGAGCACGCTGAGCGACGGTATGTGTTCGCGTTTCCACTCCTCTTCCCATTCGCGCATCCGGGCGGCGTTTTCCGGGGCGGCGGCGATGAATGCGAAGAGTTCGCGCTCCTCGTCCGGGGAGATCGGTCCTTCGAAATAGCGGACGGCGAGTCTTTTCAGTTTTTCGTTCATAGGGCTGTTTGGGGTATGCATACATTAGTACAACAATTCAGGCGGATTTTACCCCCCCCCTGTTCCGGAAAAATGAGATTTTCTGTGAGAAAAAGCTGTTTTACGCCGGTCTGAGGACGAAAAAAAACGCCGGACTGGATGTCAGGCGGCGGGCGGCGGGGTTTTGCCGGCGGACTCAGCAGTTCGGGCCGGTCAGCCAGGCGAGGATCAGAATCTGGAGGTAGATCGATTTTTCGTGTTCGAGGGCTTCGGCGAAGATCCGCAGGGCCCGCTGAATATGCCGTTCGACCGTATTGAGCGAGATGTGAAGCCGTTCGGCGATTTCGCGGTTTTTCAGTCCCTGGAAACGACTGAGAATAAACACTTCGCGGCAGCGCTCGGGCAGCGAACCCATGATGCGCTGTATCTGCTGTTCCAGTTCCTGATACAGATAGGGGTGTTCGTTTTCGCTGAAGGAGAAGTCGTAGTTGTAGAGACGCTCTTCCCCCGCTTTGGCCCTGGCCAGGTAACTGAGCGTGTATTTGTTGACGATGCTTTTGTGCTTGAGGTAGTTGAGACACCGGTTGCGGGTCATGACGAACAGCATCATCGAAGCCTCCCGGGCGTCGAGCGACGCATGCCGGTCCCAAAGGGTCGCAAAGCAGTCGTGTACCAGATCCTGCGCTTCGGCGGGGTCGTTGATGAAACGCCGGGCATAGGCCAGCAGCCGGGGCTGGTAGTCGATATACAGTTTTTCGAAATCGGACCGTATGGATTTGCCGTGCATCTTTCGGGGCGTTTTCTTTTTTTTGCGGTTTGGGCAGCCTTCCGGCCGAAATGTAATGGCAAATATAACAAAAAATGAAAAAAATGCCGCAGATGCCCCATGAAAAGCATCTGCGGCGTTTCCGTCTCGGAGAACGGCCGGGCTACTTGTAAAGCCCTGCGACGGTGTAATCGAGGATTTTGCCGAACCCGTCGAACACCAGGGCGTTCGGCTGGTCGAGCTGGCCGCTGCCGAAGTTGATCTGCGGTACGACGTGTATCTTGTCGTTCATGTCGTCCTTCGAGGTGACGACCACCACGGCGCGACTGCTCCACGCCAGCGAGGCGTTGCTCGGGTAGGACGCCGAACCGTCGTAGTTTTCCATGGCGTAGTATCCCTGCACGTAGAGGCGCGCCAGGGTGATGTGCTCGCCTGCCGGAGCGGTGAAGACGGGTGTCGGATCGAAAACGACGCTGCCCGCCGTGAAGACTGTCTTGTAGATGCCGCTGCGGGTGGCGATGTAGAGAACCGGATCGAACCGCGAGAAGAAAACCGACACGGCCTCGCCCAGGACGCTGTTTGCCTCGGCGGGGATTTCGTAGATCAGCTTGGCGGTGGGAGCGCCGGCCGAAGCCGAGTAGTTGCCGAAGGTGTAGAGCGCGTAGTTGCCGTCTGCCTTCTGCATCAGCAGGGTGTGCGTGGCGTTGTCGACGCTGATGCCGCCTGCGATGCTGTGCAGTCCGGGAGCGTTGCCCGGATCGAAGGCGCCCGACGGCACACTGCTGCAGGAGTAGAACGACTGGTTGTATCCGTAGCAGAACTTACCCCGCACCTTGTCGTAGAAGATCGTGCTCGGGCGCCGGGTGCTTGCCGGGGCCGAGTGGGCCGAAACGACGTTGTTGTCGACGGTCATCTCCTCGGTTCCGTTGACGGGCATCGAAATCCGGTCGCGGCTGAGCAGCGTTTCGTAAATATCTCCGTCGTTGACGATCATCGTGCATTGATAGGTATTCAGCAGCGCTTCGACATGCAGCGTCCCCGGCAGGTAGACGAATGCCTCCTCCTTATGCCCCAGGATTTCGTAGTACTCGGTCTCCACGCGCATCAGGTCGTCGGGGGTCGACACCCACAGCATGTTACGCTTGCTGGTTTTGTCGTAAGTGTAGAGCAAATGAGTGACCGGCGATGCGAACGGACTGCCGTTGTGTTCGTCGATCAGGTCCTTTTCGATTGTGCCCTGCCCGGGGCCCGCATAGGTTTCGGTCAACTGCCGGTGCATGACCAGTGCCAGGTCGGAGGTGGTTCCGTCCTTGGTGTAGGCTACCACGAGCCCTTCGTTGTACTGAGCCGTTACGAACAGTTTCCAGCGGTACTGGTATTTGAGGTCGTTCGTGGTGTCGGTGACCGTCAGCAGGAACAGGTAGCCCGCTGAGGAGATCGGCAGGTCGATCACTTCGTGGAACTCCTGCGTCGTGGCGAGCGAAATCAGTTCCGAGTCGTTTTCGGTTTTGCTTACCGACCATTCGTAGGCGAGTTCTTCGGGGTTCTCCTTCCCGTTTTTCGTAATGCGGATGCCCTCGACATCGAGCCGGGAGTTGTGCACCACCGAGAGTTGTGAGGCGATAGATGCCGGAACCTCGATTTCGACGGGTGGAATTTCGACGGTCTGCAACGTGCTTTTGTCTTCGTAACACGATGCGGCGAGCAGGCTCCAGCCCGCCAGCAACAGATATAAGCTGTATTTTCTCATAATCGCTGGTTGTTTACTTGGTGCGGATCGTTACTTCCTGGCCCTTCATAGAACCCGATTCGTGGACGCGTTTCTGGCCGGGGTTGGCGGCCTTCCATTCGTCGTACCAGGCTTGTGCCTTGGCGCGCCATGCGTCGATGTAGTAGCTGTAATCGGTTCCCCAGTCGGGAAGGATCTCCCAGCCGAAAATGTCCATCAGCAACTGGTGTCCCGCCTGGCTGTATGTGTCGGGCGACGTGCTGGCGGAGGTGAGTTCCGAATTGATAAAGGCGTTGTAGGTCGACCATTGCTTGTTCGTGACCGGGCGCGGCAGCATGTTGTGCCACGAGATGTTGGCCTTCAGGTAGTTGTGTAGTCCTACCAGGAGGTCGGGCGAATCGGTCAGGCGGAGCATCAGCACGCGCTGCTGCGTGTCGAGTTCGTCCGATTTCTCGACTTCGATGCGGATGGCGCCGTAAGTCTCCCCGGCCGGGATCGTCGCACCGAGGAGGCTGTATTGCCCGGGCTGCGCCGTGGTTCCCTCGTCGAGGATGCGGACTCCGATCTGCCGGTCGGAGCCGGTGGCGGAGCCGATGAGTTTCACCGGAACCTCGATCACCGCTTTGGTGGCTCCTTCGGGCTGCTGTTTGAAGGTTATCGAGGCGTAGAACGTGCTGTCGGTTTTCGAGTATCCGGGATATTCGGTCGTTTCGTTAGGCGCGGCCCCCGGGAAACAAACCCGTCCCTGCGACATGTCGTAGCGCTTGGGGTCGTCCTTTTCGCAGCCGGCTATTGTCGCTGCGGCCAGCAGGATATAGATCAGTTTTTTCATTCTTCTCAACAATTAATCGTTCGACTTACTGTACGCGTCCCGACTGTTTCTCGAAATCGGGATAGGGCAGCATGTAGACCGCGTCGCCGACGACGGCCGTGCCGCTCATCACGTCGCTCTGGCGGGGCAGTTTCTCGTAGCCCAGCCGCTTGTAGAAATAGAAGACCACGCCCTCGCAGATGAACTCTTTGCGGTACTCTTTTTCGAGTGCGGCCATCAGGCCCTCTGCGTCGAGGTTTTCATCCAGTTCGTTGTAAACCGCGCGGGCCGTGCGTACGGCCTGCAACAGGCGGCGCGCTTCGCCCAGGTCCTTGTCCGGGCCGGTGATGTAACACTCCGCGGCGATGTAATACATCTCCGGCAGGCGGATCAGCGGTATCAGGTTCTTGTAGCTGTATTCGGCGCCCGTCGAGGTCTGCTGGTAGAGTTTCGAGGGAGTCTTGGTTCCCTCGGGCCAATAATCCACGTTGTGGTAGAGCTGCTTGTAACGGCAGTCGGAGACTCCGTCGCCCTTGATCTCGAAGAGGTTGTCGGCGATCGAATTGCTGATGCACAGCGTGCGGTACTGGCGGTCTTCGGCGGAGTATTCGCGGTTGAGATTGGTTGCGATCTTCTTGGACAGGTCTGTCACGTCGAGTGCGAAGATGTGCTCGCTCGGGAAGCACATTTCGGTCGTGGGGGCCTTTGCCGCATCGGTGAACGTGCGCAGTTGCAGTCCGCTGGCGAGGAAGACTGCCGCCGGGTCCTTGATCACTTCGAGGGCGGCCTGCCGTGCGGTGCGCTTGTTCTCCGCACTGCCTTCCCACAGGCAGATGCGCGCCAACAGTGCTTTGACGGCGAAATAGTTCAGGTGCATGTGGCGGAAGTCGTAGAATTTGTCGACATTGGCCTCTGCGTAGATATTGTCGGGATACCTGTTCCGGATCGGGTCGATCTCCAGCAGCCGGGCGGCCTCGGTCAGGTCGGCGATCATGCGGTTGATCGTCTCTGCATAGGTCAACTGCGGCGCCGGGTCCTTGCTGACGACCGTGGCGTAAGGAATCGTGTAACGGCTCTCCAGGTCGGTGCGCCCGGCGAGGTTGCTGCATCCGAACAGGCGCATCAGGTCGAAATGGACATAGGCCCTGACGGCGAGCAGTTCGCCTTTGATGATGCGGTAGTTGACCGAGTCGAGTTCGTCCTTCTTGCGGTCGATATAGTCGAGGGCCTCGTTGGCGTTGGCGATTACCGAGTAGGCCTTTTCCCAGACAGGTTCGATCACCTTTACCGATTTGTCGGACGTATAGTTGTAACGGTCGAGGGCGTAGTCGTCCGCCGTCGAGTTTTTACGGGCGTCGTACTGGCGGCCCAGCATTTCGACCATGTGCCACGTCAGGTTTTCGCCGTAGAGTTCGGTGGCTCCCATGGCCAGGTAGCAGCCGACGAGCGTCTGCTGGAAGCCTTCGGCCGAAGAGTAGTGGTCCTCGGCTCGGATTTCCGACGGAGGCGTCACGTCGAGCCACTTTTCGCACGAAACGGTTGCGAGGGCGGCGGACAGGAGAAGGTATTTTATGCTGTTATTCATGGCTTCGAAAATTTGGTGTTAAAAGGTTCCGGTCAACTGGAACGACATGCTCCGCGCAAAGGGATAGGTCGTACCGCGTTCGAGGCGGATCGTCGAAAGCGTGCCGATGTTGTTCATGTAGAACGCCAGCTTGAGCCGTTTGAGGCGGATTTTGCTGATCAGCCGCGGGTTGAATTCGTAGTAGACGCTCAGCGACGAGAAGGTCAGTTCGTCGTTGTTCTGCACGAAGCGGGTCGTGGCGCGGGTCTTTTCGTCGTGCTGGTCGCCGTTTTCGTCGGTGTAGGAGCCCAGTTTCTTGAACATGGCGTTCTGGCCCGGGGTCTGCCAGCGTCCGTAGAGCACGCGGCGGTCGACGTTGTAGTGGATGTCGACGTTCTCGACCTTGTTGACCAGCGTGGTATTGTACTTCTGTCCGCCGCCGAGGAACGTGCAGGTGGCGCTGAGGCCGAATCCTTTGTATTCGGCAGCAAACCCGAAGTTGCCGCGGTATTTGGGATCGCTGATGCCGGCCACTACCTGGTCCTGCGCGTCGTATTCGTAGGTCAGCGTGCCGTCCTTCTTGACGTAGATTTCCATACCCGTCGTGGGGTCGATGCCCAGCGACGGAACGGCCCAGATGGCGTTCATCGGCATGCCGTCCTGGTAGATCAGCACGGGCGTCGAATTGCTCTTGTCCTGTGCCAGGGCCATCATCTTGTCGTTGTAGGCCTTCAGGCTCTCCGAGAGGCTGATGATGGTGTTCTTGTTGTAGGCGATCGAGCCGAAGACGCTGAAGAAGCCCTGCTTGCCCTGCCAGAGCGTGTAGCTCAGCTTGGCCTCGATGCCGCGGTTGCGGACTTTGCCCAGGTTGTCTTTCACGGTGTCGAAGCCCGAAGAGGTGGGGATCGCCACGTTGGTAAGCATGTTCTCGGTCACCGAATTGTAGTAGTCGAAGGCGATCGTGGCGCGGTGGATCATGATGTCGGCGCCCACGTTGTAATCCATGCGCTGCTCCCATTTGAGGGCGGGGTTGGGCATTTTCGAGAGGTAGGCGCCCGTCTGTCCGTGGTAGGAGGCCTCGGTGTAATAGAGGTAGGTGGCCAGCACTTCGTTGGTGTCGTAGTTCTGGTTGCCCGTCAGGCCGGCCGAGGCACGGATTTTAAACTCCTTGAGAAGGTCCTGGTTGCGCAGGAAAGGTTCGTTGTGGAGGTTCCATGCCACGCCGGCGCTCCATGCCGACGACCAGCGGTTGTCCGCGCCGTAGAGCGACGAGGCGCTTTCGCGGAAGGTGAGGTCGACGTTGTAGCGGTCGTCGTAGCTGTACGACGCCGTTCCCAGGAAGCTGATTTCGCGGACGATCGATGAGACGCCGACCGGTTTTTTGTCCTGGGCGTATTGCCGGGCGAACGTAATGTCGGCCGTCTGGCTGTTGGGGAAGCCTTCGGCGTAGTGCTGGTAGGCGCTGTACGTATTCTCGGCGATCTTGCCGCCGGCGTTGACGTAGAGGAAATGTTTGCCCCATTGTTTGGCGTAGTTGGCATAGATTTCGCCCGAAATATCGCTGCTTTTGCCGTTGTCGAGCTGGTAGGAACCTTTGCGCATCTGCATGCTCGTGCTTTCGTAGGTCGCGCCGGCAAATTTCGAGTGCTTGGCGGGATAGAATTCGTCGGCGTCGCTGCGTTTCACCGCGATGCCGAAGCGGGCGGTGAGTTTCAGCGCCTCGGTGGCCTGCCATTCGGCGTAGAAGTTGTCCGTTACGCTGGTGTAGGTCTCCTTGTCGAGCGTGCCGAGCGTGGCGTCGTACATCGGGTTGGCGACTTTGTCGTAGGCCCAGCGTGCGGTCTGGCCCGTCTGGGGGTCGATGGCACTCCAGTAGGGATTCATCAGCGCATAGCTTTCGAAATCGCCCCACGGTGAATTTTCACTCTTGGTGTTGCTTACGCTCAGGATGTTGCGGAACAGAAAATCCTTCTTGCGGTACGAGAGGTTCACGTCGCCCGAGATCACCGTGCGTTCCGAACCCTTCATCACGCCTGCCACGTTGTTGTACGAAAAGTCCACCATCGCCCGCAACTTGCGGCTGTCGCCCAGTTCGAGTGAAAGGGTGTGTTTGTGGCCGATGCCCGTGCGCAGGGGTTTTGCAAGCCAGTAGGTGTCCAGTCCGCCGAGTACCTGCGCTTTCAGGTCGTTGTAACGTTTCGTGAGGTCGACCTGCGTATTGGGGTTCGTCGAGGTGAAGACGCCTTCGATGCGTTCGGCTTCGAGTTTCTCCCAGGCGTTGCAGAGGTTGTAGCTCGACAGGTCGGGCATCGACAGTTCGATGCTTCCGGTGTAGGTCACCAGTTCCTGGTTGCCGGCGAGGCGCTTGGTTTCGATGACGATGACGCCGTTGGCAGCCTTCGAACCGTAGAGCGCCTTGGCCGCGGCGTCCTTGAGGATGGTGATGCTTTCGATGCGGGTCATGTCCATGTCCATCACCTTTTCGGCCGTGGTCTCGAAGCCGTCGAGGATGAACAGCGGCTGGTTGGGCCGGTTCTGGTAGTTGCCCTTGATGTTCACGCCCGTCGTCGATTCCGACGGGAATGTGGTGATGCCTCGCAACTGCATGTCGGGCAGCGTGTTGGGGTCGGAACCCATCAGTGTGTTGTCCAGGATGTAGAGCGACGGTTCGATGTTTTTCAGGCTCTCGAACACATTGCGGTTGCTTGCACGGGCCAACTGGCTCGACGTGATGGTCGTGGCCGAACCCGTGTAACTCTCCTTCTTGCGCGTGAAGATACCGGTCACCACGACGTTTTCGATCTCCTGTTCGTCCTGCACGAGTTTGACCAGTTTGGCCTGTGCCGAAGGGAGCGTCTGCGATATGTAGCCGATGTAGGAGAAGATCAGGTTGTCGCGTCCTTCGGGCATCCGGATCGAAAATCCGCCGTCGGAGCCCGAAACGACGCCCGTGCTGGTCCCCTGGATCAGGATGTTCACGCCGACGAGCGGTGCGCCCGCCGTGTCGGTCACGCGTCCGCTGACGACCTTGTCCGGAACTTTCCGGGGTGCAGGGTCATTCCCCCCCCCGCTCCGGGGGCGGATTACGATGGTATCGTCGTCGATCGAATATTCGAGCCGCGTGCCGCGCAGCGCTTCGTCGAGCACTTCGCTTACCGGTGCGTTGGCCTTGCTGAAAGAGATGCCTTTGACCTCCTGCACGACATCGCTATTATAAAGGATGTAATATCCCGTCTGTTGTTTGATCTGCCGGATAACCTCGGTCAGCGATGCATTGCGGAACGATACGGAGATGCGCTCCCTGCGTTGCTGCAAAGCGTCGGCTGCGGCCGCCTGCCCGGGGATACCCCAGACGGAGATCGCCAGCAACCACGCGCACATGATCAGCCACGGCTTCCGGTGTGATACTGATAGGTAAAGTTTCCTCATAGTAGCATTGTTTTAAGTGACATAATTGCCGCCCCGTCGGGCGGCTCCCTGACTAACCGGCATCAACTGTCGTCACGGTCGATGCAAAGTACGATCTTTTCGTCCCGGACCTCCGCGCGTATCTGGTTGGTCCGTTCCAGCAGGCGGGCCATTTCGGCAAAGGTTTCGTAGCGTTTCACGATGCCCGTGTAACGCATCTGCCCGGCCTCGGCGCCCTGTGGAACGATCTCGACGCCATACCAGCGCGAGAGTTTGCGGCAGATCGAGGCGAGCGGTTCTTCGTTGAAGGTGAAAAGTCCCCGGGTCCAGGCCGCATAATCCTCGGCGGCGACCGGACGCACGTCGAAGACGGCACCTTCACGTCCTACGCGGGCCTGTTGCCCTGGTTCGAGCATCGCATGCCGGCGGCCGCTCCGGACCTCGACGCTGCCCCGCACGAGCGTGGTTTCGATCACGCCTTCATCGGCATAGGCCGAGAGGTTGAATGCCGTGCCGTAAACGCTTACGCTGACCGTGTCGGCATGTACCACGAATTGCCGTGCCGCGTCGTGCGCCACGTCGAAATAGGCTTCGCCCGTGACGGTCACCTCGCGCGGACCGTCGCCGAAGCGGACCGGGAAGACGAGGCTCGATTCCGAATTGAGCCAGACCTGTGTGCCGTCCGAGAGGCGGAGCGAGAACTCTTTGCCGCGCGGTACGGTGACGGTGTTCGTCATTGCGATCTCCTCTTCGGCTTCCTCCTTGTGGTAGGCGAGCTCGTCGCCGCCGATTTCGATGCGCGTGCCGTCCTGTTCGACCAGCATCCGCTGGCCGCCCTCTTCGAGCGCTACATTCTCGCCCGACGAGAGGGTCAGCACGGCGCCCCGTACTCCGGGGACCACCTGCTCGATGTAGGCCTGTTGTGCGAGCTGTCCGGCACGGCGGTCGAGCGCCCACCAACTGCCTCCGGCCAGCAGGGCCAGCGCTGCTGCCGCCGCTGCGTATTTCCGGACAGTGCCGGCCAGCGCCTGCATCCGGCGTTTGCGGGCCGCTTTGCGGATATTGCCCCATACGCGCTGCTCGTCGTAGCCGTAGATGCGGCCCAATAACGGAAGGCTGTCCGTCGATTCTTCCAGCAGGTCCAGCAGTTCGCGGTTCTGCGGCGAACGCTCGAGCCACTCCCGGAGGATCGCCAGTTCCTCTTCGGTCGCTGTCCCTTCGAGGCGGGCTTTGAGGATCTCTTTGATCTGGTTTTCGAAACTCATTTCGTATTTTGTGCTTTTAGGTCGGTTTTGGTCGGTTGGAAACAGACGCTTCCTATGGAATAGACCGAAAAAGAGTGCGCCGGACATACAATGCCGGCGTATTTTTCTTTAAAAATTGCAGGGTGGTTACGAATTGTAAGGCAAAGCCTTGTTTTTGTTTTTCTTCTTTCGGCCCTTCGGAGTGGATCGCATCGGATTGAAACCGGGCTTATTCCTCAGGCGGCGTTGTTAGAAAAACGAGAAGAAGAACAGCGACATTTTGCGCAGGGCTTTGAACGAGCGCGACATGTGGGTCTTTACGGTGTGGAGCGACAGCGACAGCAGGCGGGCTGTTTCGACGTAGCTTTTGTGCTCGATGCAGATCATCCTGAAGATGCGGCGTCCCTGTTCGGGCAGCGCTTCGATGCGGCGGTAGAGGCTCGCAACCTGCTCGATGAGTGCTTGTTCGTCGATGTGACTGCCTTCTTCGGCCGCCAGCCGCACCATCTCGTTGGAGTTGATGTCGTAGAAGCGGTTTTTCATGCGGGTGTGCAGGTGGTCGAGGGCCGCGTTGCGGACACAGCGGTAGAGGTAGTTCTCCTTTTGGCGAATCTGGCTGAAGTCGGTGTCGAGCAGCGTGATGAAAACCTCCTGTACGATGTCTTCGGCTTCGTGGGCCGAGCCGACGATGCGTTCCGCATAGAGCGTCGCCAGCCGGAAATGCTGGCGGAATAACGTTTCGTATTCGGATGTGATTACAGTTTTCATGAGGACTTTACCGCTGATGCATACGGCGTTCCGTTGCAAAAATAAGCGCTTCGGATGAAAAATGCAAACGATTTGTTACATTCTTTCGTCCGAAGCGCCTGTTTTCAGCGTAAAAATGCCTCCCGGAGGGGTCAGGAGTGCCTGCGGGCCAACTCTTTTTCGAGGTCGGCGATCGAGCATCCGGTGGCTTCCAACAGCACGAGCAGGTGGTAGACCAGGTCCGATGCCTCGTAGATCATGGCATCGCGGTTCTGGGCCACGGCTTCGATGACGGTTTCCACCGCCTCCTCGCCGACCTTCTGTGCGATCTTGTTTACGCCGCGGTTGAAAAGTTTCGTGGTGTAGGAACCTTCGGGCATCTCGGCGTGGCGGCCCTGGATGACGCTCTGTAGGTAGCGGATAAATCCTTCGTTCTCGGGCGTTGCCTCCCCGAAGCAGGTTTTCGACCCCGTGTGGCAGGTCGGGCCGTGGGGGATGGCGCGGATGAGCAGCGTGTCGTTGTCGCAGTCGGCGGCTACCGATACGATGTCGAGGAAGTTGCCGCTCGTCTCGCCCTTGGTCCAGAGGCATTGGCGCGAACGGCTGTAAAAGGTGACGCGGCCTTCGGCGAGGCTCTTTTCATACGCCTCCCGGTTCATGTAGCCCAGCATCAGTACCTGCAGGGTGCGGTCGTCCTGGATGATGGCGGGAACGAGTCCGCCGGGGAGTTTCTCGGCGTTGAGCGCCGAAAACGGTTTTGCTTCGATTTTCATAGTGGTTTATAATCTGACGTTTATATTGCGTTTGTTCAAGGCTTGCTTTAATACGGGGATCGGAATTTCATTGTAGTGGAAGATGCTGGCCGCCAAAGCCGCATCGACGCGGCCGAGCGTCAGTACGTCGGCGATGTGGTCCACCGTGCCTGCGCCGCCCGAGGCGATGATCGGGAGGGGCAGTTCCGAGAGCCGTGCGAAGGTCTCGCACGGATAGCCGTTTTTCGTGCCGTCGTGGTCCATCGAGGTGAAGAGGATTTCGCCCGCACCGCGGTCGGCGGCCTCGCGGGCCCAGGCGAAGAGTTCGCGCTCGGTGGGGCGTTTGCCTCCGTGGGTCGTGACGATCCATCGGCCGTCGACCGTCCGGGCGTCGATTGCCGCCACGACGAACTGTGAACCGTATTTGGCAGCAATGGCGTCGATCAGCGCGGGATTTGCCACGGCGGCGCTGTTGAGCGTGATCTTGTCGGCTCCGGCGTCGAGCAGCCGTCCGGCGTCGTCGACCGACGAGATGCCACCGCCGACGGTGAACGGAATGTCGATGCGTGCGGCGATGCGCGAGACCAGTTCCGTGAAGGTCCGGCGCCCCTCCTCGGAGGCGCTGATGTCGAGGTAGACCAGTTCGTCGGCCCCTTCGGCGGCATATTTAGCGCCGAGTTCCACGGGGTCGCCGACTTCTCGCAGCCCTACGAAGTTGATGCCCTTGACGGTCTGGCCTTCGCGGATGTCGAGGCAGGGGATTATCCGTTTCGCAAGCATCGTTCGAGGTCTTTGAGGATGATGCGTCCTTCGTAGAAGGCCTTGCCGACGATGACGCTCCGCAGGCCCTGCCGGTCGAGTTCTTCGATGTCGTCCATCGACGAGATGCCGCCGCTGACGGTGATTTCGACGGCCGGGAAACGGCCTTGCAGGTCGGCGTAAAAGGCGGCCGAGGGGCCGCACAGCATGCCGTCACGTGAAATGTCGGTGCAGATAACCTGTGTAAGAGACTGCGGGATAAATCGTTCGATGAGCTGGGGCGCCGTGAGGGCCGAACTTTCGAGCCAGCCCTGAATGGCTACTGAGCCGTCGCGGATGTCGGCGCCGAGGATCAGCCGTTCGGGGCCGAACTCCGTGAGCCACTCGGCGAAGCGTTCGGGTTCGCGGACCGCGAGGCTGCCGCATATGGCCCGGCGGGCTCCGGCGGCGAAAACGTCGAAAAGCGCCTGGCGGCTCTTGATGCCGCCGCCGTACTGCACTTCGAGCGAGGTCTTCGCGGCGATACGTTCCAACACGGCGAGGTTGCGGGGTTCGGAAGCTTTGGCGCCGTCGAGGTCGACCATGTGCAGGCGGCGGATGCCTGCCTCTTCGAAGCGGAGCGCCGCTTCGAGCGGGTCGCGGTAATAGGTCTTCCGGCTGGCGTAGTCGCCCTGTGTCAGGCGTACGCACTCGCCGCCGATGATGTCCGTTGCGGGTATGATTTCGATCATGGTGTCAAAGGGTTAGGAAATTTTGTAAAATCCGGGCTCCGGCCGAACCGCTTTTTTCGGGGTGAAACTGCGTGCCGAAAAAGTTGTTGCGGGCGAGAGCCGCGCTGAACGGACGGCCGTAGTCGGTCGTTGCGATTGTTGCGGCGCAGGGCTCTGCGGCGAAGGAGTGGACATAATAGATATAAGTATCTTCGGCGAGGTCGCGGAACAGCGGGGTGCTGAGGCCGGAGATCGTGTCCCAGCCCACGTGGGGGACTTTGAGCTGTGTGCCGCAGGGTGTGACGGACGGCAGCCGCAGGACCCGGGCGGGGAAGATGCCCATGCAGCGGGCGTCGCCCTCTTCGCTCGAAAGGCACATCAACTGCATGCCGATGCAGATGCCCAGTACGGGCTGTGTGAGGGTGGGGATCACAGTGTCGAGGCCCCGTTCGCGGAGTTTCGACATGGCCGAGGAGGCTTCGCCGACTCCCGGCAGGATCACCCTGTCGGCGCGGCGCAGGACGGCGGGATCGGCCGTGAGCGTGAATTCGGCTCCTGCGCGGCGCAGGGCGTCGGCAACCGACCGCAGGTTGCCTGTGGCGTAATCGACGACGGCTATCATAGGACTCCTTTGCTGCTGGGGATGTCGTATCCGAAACCCTGCCGGGCCACGGCCATGCGCAGGGCGCGGGCGAAGGCTTTGAAGATGGCTTCGGCCTTGTGGTGGTCGTTCTCGCCGCGGGCCGAGATTTGCAGGTTGCAGCGCGCGGCGCTGCAGAGCGCGTGGAAGAAGTGGCGGAACATTTCGGTGGGTACGTCGCCGACCCGTTCACGGCGGAATTCGGCATCCCATTCGAAGTCGATGCGTCCCCCGAAGTCGAGGAGCACCAGCGCCCGGCAGTCGTCCATCGGCAGGGCGAACCCGTAGCGGGCGATGCCGGCCTTCGATCCCAGCGCGCGGTCGATGGCCTCGCCCAGGGTGATGGCCACGTCTTCCATGGTGTGGTGTTCGTCGATGTCGAGGTCACCCTGCGCATCGACGGCGAGCGCGACGCCGCCGTGGTGGGCAATCTGGGCGAGCATGTGGTCGAGGAAGCGCAGCCCGGTGGAAATCTGTCCGTTGAAATCCCCGCGGCCGTCGAGGTCGAGGCGCACCGCGATCTGCGTTTCGCGGGTCTCGCGCCGGATTTCGACCCGCCGTTCGCCGCGGCGGATAAAATCGGCGATTTCGGCCCACGAGTCGGTGACCAGTGCGCAGGCATCGGCGACGCCTGCCTTTGCGAGCATTTGCGCCCCTTTGGCGGCGGGAGAGAGCAGGATGCCCCGCGCCCCGAGGTTGCGGGCCAGCAGGACATCGGTCACGCGGTCGCCGATGACATAGCTGGCGGCGAGATCGTATTCGCCGCCGAGGTAGTTGCCGAACATGCCGGTGCGGGGTTTGCGCGTGGGGGCGTTGTCCGCTTCGAAGGTGCGGTCGATCAGTTGGTCGTCGAACGCAACGCCCTCGCCGCCGAGCGTCGCGAGCATCTTTTCGTGGGCGGGCCAGAAGGTGTTTTCGGGAAAGGAATCTGTCCCGAGGCCATCCTGGTTGGTAGCCAGTACGAGGTCGAACCCGAGGCCCGTGAGGGTTTTCAGGCCCGAGATAGCCCCGGGGACGAACGTGAGTTTTTCGAGGCTGTCGATCTGTTCGTCGGCGGGTTCGGCGATGATCGTGCCGTCGCGGTCGATGAAGAGGGCTTTTTTCATAAACGGAAATTTTTGACGGTTTCGAGCATCCGGGCGTTCTCCGAAGGGGTTCCGACAGTGATGCGCAGGCATCCGGCGCAGCCCGGGATGCGCGAGCGGTTGCGGACGATGACACCGGCCGAGATCAGCGCGTCGTAGAGCCGGTCGGGTTCGGGCGTGCGGATCAGGATGAAGTTGGCGTCGGAAGGGTAAACCTGCACGACGGCCGGGCAGTCGGCGAGCGCCCATGTGAGGGCGTTGCGCTCGGCGCAGAGCTCGGCCACCTGCGGCGCAATGTCGTCCGAGAGCCGTTCGGCGACAGCCTGCTGCGCCAGGCAGTTGATGTTGTAGGGGTATTTCACACGTGCGAAAAGCGCAGCGACGGCGTCCGAAGCGAAGGCCAGTCCGAAGCGGAGGCCCGCCATGCCCCACGCCTTGGAGAGGGTTTGCAGGATGATCAGGTTGGGAAATTCGTCGAGCCGTGCGAGGAAGCCCGGCATATCGGAGAAGTCGATATAGGCTTCGTCGAGCAGGACCATGCCGTCGAACCGGCGGAGAAGCCGCTCGATTTCGGCCTCGGGGAAGGCGTTGCCCGTCGGGTTGTTCGGGGAGCAGAGCCACAACAGTTTGGTGCGCTCGTCGGCTGCGGCGAGCAGTTCGTCGACCGGGAGCGAGAAGTCTTCGCCGAGCGGGACTTCGCGCATCTCGACATCGTTGACATCGGCCGCGACGCGGTACATGCCGTAGGTCGGGGCGATCGAGACGGCGTTGTCGACACCGGGGCGGCAGAAGATGCGGTAGGCGAGGTCGATGGCCTCGTCGCTGCCGTTGCCGATGAAGATTTGTGTTTCGCGCACGCCTTTCAGGGCGGCGATTTTCTGTTTGAGGACCTTCTGGTGCGGGTCGGGGTAGCGGTTGACGCCATTGTCGTAGGGGTTTTCGTTGGCGTCGAGCCAGGTCGAAATTTCCCCGCCGGCATATTCGTCGCGGGCCGTGGAGTAGGGTTTCAGCGCCCGGATGTTGGGGCGAACGAGTTCGTCGAGCGGTCTCATAACACACCCCCTTTCATGCGGACGCGCACGGCGGCGGCGTGTGCCCCGAGGCCTTCGGCTTCGGCCATGGCGATGATCGTCGGGGAGAGGAGCGCAAGTCCGTCGCGGGAGAGTTCCTGGTAGGTGATCTTGCGCAGGAACGAATCGGTGTTCACGCCGCTGTACGAGCGTGCCCAACCGCCCGTGGGAAGCGTGTGGTTGGTTCCCGAGGCGTAGTCCCCGGCGCTTTCGGGCGACCAGGGGCCGATGAAGACGCTGCCTGCGGCGGTGATCTGCGCCGCGGCCTCCCATGCGTCGCGCATCGAGATGATCAGGTGTTCGGGGGCGTAGGCGTTGGCGAAGTCGATCATCTTTTCGCGGCTGTCGAGGACCACGATGCGGCTCTGGCGGAGCGCTTCGCGAATGGTGTCGCCGCGGCGCAGTTGGAGCAGTTGTTCGCCGACGGCCCGCTGGGCGTCGCGGGCGAACTCTATCGACGGGCAGACCAGTACGGCCTGGCTGTCGCCTCCGTGTTCGGCCTGTGAGAGCAGGTCGGCGGCGGCGAAAGCGGGCGAGGCTTCGTCGTCGGCCAGTACCAGCACTTCCGAAGGGCCGGCGGGCAGGTCGACGGCTACGTCGTTGGCGCCGACGAGTTGTTTGGCTTTGGTGACATAGCGGTTGCCCGGACCGAAAATCTTGTCGACGCGCGGGATGCTCTCCGTGCCGTAGGCCATGGCGGCCACGGCCTGCGCTCCGCCGACGGCGAAGATGCGGTCGACGCCGCACAGGTCGGCGGCATAGAGTATCTCGGGGGCTATTGTGCCGTCGGGCCGGGCCGGGGTGCAGAGGATCACCTCTTTGCAGCCGGCGACGCGCGCCGGAACGGCCAGCATCAGCACGGTGGAGAAGAGCGGGGCCTTGCCGCCGGGGATGTACAACCCTACGCGGCCGATCGGCAGGGCGCGCTGTACGCACCTCACGCCCGGCATCGGTTCGGAATCGACTTCGGGGGCGAGCTGGGCGCGGTGGAAGGTTTCGATATTGGATTTTGCGGTGGCGAGGGCCTCCTTGAGTGCGGCGGGAATAAGGGTTTCGGCCGCGGCGCGGGTTTCGGCGGACACTTCGAATGTCCGGGGTTCGCGCCCTTCGATGCGGCGGGTGATTTCGCGCAGCGAACGGTCGCCGCCGGATTTTACCTCGGCGAGGATTTCGGCTACCTGGCGCGTGATCTCCTCCTCTTCGCGGGTGAAGCGTTCGGTGAGGGAGGGCCACTCCGCGCGTTCGGGGTTGTTGTAGATTTTCAGGATTTCCATAGCGGGTTCCGGTTTAGCGGATCATGTTTTCGAGTGCCAGGATCAGGATGCCTTCGGCGCCGATCTCCTTGAGGCGTTCGATGCGCTCCCAGAGTTGTTCCTGGGAGATGACGGCGTGGATCGAGCACCAGCCCTCCTGCGCCAGCGGCAGTACCGTCGGGCTGCGCATGCCGGGGAGTATCTGGATGGCATCGTCGAGCCGCTCTTTCGGGAGGTTCATCAGCACGTATTTCATGCCCCGGCTGTCGAGGATCGAGTTGAAGCGGAACGTGAGCTGCTCCGTCTCGCGGCGTTTGTCGCTGTCGAGCTCGGGGTTGGCGATGAGCACCGCTTCGGAGAAGAGAACCTTCTCGACCTCGACCAGGCCGTTCGAAATGAGCGTGCCGCCCGAGGAGACGATGTCGAAGATGCCGTCGGCCATGCCCACGGCGGGGGCGATCTCGACGGAACCTTCGATGGTGTGGATTTCGGCGTCGATGTTCTGTTCGGCGAAGTAGCGGCCCAGGATGTTGGGGTAGGAGGTGGCGACACGCTTGCCGCGGAAGAACCCGAGCCCTTCGTAAGCCGCCGTTTTGGGCACGGCCAGCGAGAGGCGGCAGCCGCCGAACCCGAGGTCCATGACCTGCTCGACGGGGAATCCCTTTTCGGAAACTTCGTTCAGTCCCACGATGCCCAGGTCGGCGACGCCCATGGCTACGGCCTGCGGGATATCGTCGTCGCGCAGGTAGAGGACTTCGAGCGGAAACCCTTCCGCGCGGGAGATGAGTTTGCGTTTGCTCTCGGCAACGCGGATGCCTGCTTCGGAAAGCAGTTCGATGCTCTGTTCGTTCAGTCGGCCTTTGGCCTGGATGGCAATTCTCAGCATATTCGGTGTGTGTTTGATTGTTTTTCTGTTTTCTGGACACCCACCTGCGGTACGGCACATGAAAAAGCCCACCCGCAGGGGGTGAGCTTCATGTATAAATATTCGTTTACATATACATAATCGACCTACCCCTTGGTAAAGCGGTGATGGTGATGATGGATATGGTTGAAATTCGTCATTTGTTCTGTCGTTGGGGACAAATATAGGGCTTCTGTTCGAAAAAACAAAATCCGGGGAGGAAATTTTTTATTTGCCGAACACGCCGGCGAGCAGTTCGTCGAGCGATGCGTAGAGCGGGACGCCGTATTGTTCGCAGGTGACTTTTACGTTGTCGTAGCGGTAAAAACTTGGCTCACAGGCAACGTGCAGTTTTCCCGAGCGGATGTGAATGCCCATTTCGAGCAGCGTGATGGGCGATTTGCTCGTCCCGAGGATGTTCATTAGGATCAGGTCGGCCTTTTCGAGGTGTTCCAGTTCCCAGCGTATCTGATAGTGCATGTCCCCGGTCGTGCCGTCCAGTCCGGCGGCGCGCCGCGGGTTGAAGAACAGGTAGCGGCCGTCGTTCCGTTCGCGGAACCGGCGGATCGTTTCGGCCTGCCAGTCGACGCTGTTGCCCATGTCGATCGTTCCGGCCAGGAAGATTTTGGTGTAGGTCGCTTCGTCGACCGGGGTTTCGCGCTTGGGCTGCTGCTCGGTGACATCGGGCGGCAGGGCGCTGCGGCTGCACGATGCGGCCAGTAGCAGGAGTAGGCAGATCAGTCGTTTCATCGTTGCAAATATACGCCAAAACGGCGAAAAGAAAAATCCGGAACCCGAATATTCACGGCGCGGGAAGAGGAAAAAGAAAATGAAATTGCAGTTTTTAAGAGTTTTTAGTATATTTACGGCCTACTTACTGGAAAACGGCCCGTGCAATGTGCAGGGGCCGTGTGGCCGGCCTTCCGGATTGTTACTTGCTGTCCGGGGCCCGTGTGCAGACCTTATCATTTAAAACGAAAAAATAATGTGTGACCCTATTCAGTCGATCGCGACCCGTTTGCGCGGGCTGCGCGAAGCGCTCGAACTGACGGAGCAGGAGGTGGCTGAAAGCTGCAACCTCCCGGTCGAGCAGTACCGGGCGATGGAGAGCGGCAAGACCGATTTTTCGGTGAATGTGCTGCAAACGATCTCCCGCCATTACGGAATCAGCCTCGATGTGCTGATGTTCGGCGAAGAGCCCAAGATGAACGCCTATTTCATTACCCGTGCCGGGAAGGGCGTATCGGTTGAGCGGCAGAAGGCTTATAAATACGAGGCGCTGGCGGCAGGATTCCGCGACCGGAAGATCGATCCTTTTATCGTGACGGTCGAGCCCTCGGCGGACGACGCCCCGATGCACCTGAACAGCCATGCCGGGCAGGAGATGAACTACGTGCTGGAAGGCCGCCTGCTGATCGGCCTGAACGGCAAGGAGATCGTGCTGGAAACGGGCGACAGCCTCTATTTCGATTCGAGCCAGCCGCACGGAATGAAAGCGCTCGACGGGAAAACGGTCCGGTTCCTGGCCATAATAATGTAAGGTATGGTAGAACGATTTTTATCCCAGACGACATTCTCCTCGCAGGAGGATTACCGGAAGAACCTGCATATACGGGTTCCCGAGAATTTCAATTTCGGCTACGACGTGGTAGATGTCTATGCCGCCGAACAGCCCGACAAAAAGGCCCTGCTTTGGACCAACGACCAGGGCGACGAAGCGCAGTTCACCTTTGCGGACATCAAGCGCGAAAGCGACCGGACGGCCTCGTGGTTCCGGAGCCTCGGCATTGGGAAGGGCGACGTGGTGATGCTGATCCTCAAGCGCCGCTACGAGTTCTGGTTTTCGATCGTGGCCCTGCATAAGCTGGGGGCGGTGGTGATTCCCGCGACCCACCTGCTGACGAAAAAAGATGTCGTCTACCGGTGTAACATGGCCGGCATCAAGGCGATCGTGGCGGCGGGCGAGCCGGTGATCACCGACCATATCGCGGCGGCCATGCCCGAAAGCCCCACGACCAAGCTGCTGATCAGCGTGGGTCCCGAGGTTCCCGAAGGGTTTCTCGATTTTCACGCCGGCGTAGAGACGGCGCCTCCGTTCGTGCGCCCCGAGCAGGTGAACACCAACGATGACATCATGATGATGTATTTCACTTCGGGAACGACCGGGGAACCGAAGATGGTGGCCCACGATTTCACCTATCCGCTGGGACATATCACCACGGGCCTCCTGTGGCACAAACTCCACGACGGCAGCCTGCACCTGACCATCGCCGACACGGGTTGGGCGAAGGCCGCATGGGGTAAACTCTATGGGCAGTGGCTGGCCGGGGCCAACATCTTCGTGTACGACCACGAGAAGTTTACGCCCGCGGACATGCTGCGCAAGATCGAACAATACCGGATTACCTCGCTGTGTGCGCCTCCCACGGTGTACCGCTTCCTGATCCGCGAGGATATGAGCAAATACGACCTCTCGTCGCTGGAGTACTGCACGACGGCGGGCGAGGCACTGAACGGCGCGGTTTACGATGCGTTCCGGAAGTTGACGGGCATTCGCCTGATGGAGGGATTCGGGCAGACGGAGACGACGCTGACGCTCGCCACGTTTCCCTGGATGGAGTCCAAGCCCGGAAGCATGGGCGTGCCCAATCCCCAGTACCGGATCGACCTGCTTACGCCCGACGGCCGTTCGGCCGAAGACGGCGAACAGGGGCAGATCGTGATCCGCACCGACACAGGCAAGCCCCTCGGACTTTTCAAGGGGTACTACCTGAACGAAGAGCTGACCCGCGAGGTCTGGCACGACGGGGTTTACTACACGGGCGACGTGGCCTGGCGGGACGAAGACGGTTACTACTGGTTTGTGGGCCGTGCCGACGACGTGATCAAGAGTTCGGGTTACCGCATCGGGCCGTTCGAGGTGGAAAGCGCTCTGATGACCCATCCGGCGGTGGTGGAATGCGCCATTACGGGCGTTCCCGACGAGATTCGCGGGCAGGTCGTGAAGGCGACGATCGTCCTTGCAGCAACGTATCGCGAACGTGCCGGGGAGGCGTTGATCAAGGAGCTGCAAAACCATGTAAAACGCATTACGGCTCCTTATAAATATCCGCGCGTGATCGAGTTCGTGGATTCGCTGCCCAAGACCATCAGCGGTAAGATCCGCCGCAAGGAGATTCGCAACAGCGACGAAGGAAAGTAATTTCCGGATCGCAAACCGACCGATCGAAAAGGACCGGGGCCGTTCACGCAGAGCGGCTCCGGTCTTTTTGCGGATGTCGGAATGCGGGTGCAGGCGGGCCTCGTTACCGGATTTTAACGAAGCTGCGTATTGCGGTTCTGAAAAAGTTTCCTATTTTTGTTCTCAGAAAGCCTGAACCCAGCGAACGTGGAGAAGAAAAAGAAACTCGAAGATTTGCTTGTTTCCGTAAGCGAGAACGATGATTACGCTTTCCGGGTTTTCTATGATCTCTATTACCGGAGCGTTTTCCGGTTTACCTATTATTTCCTGCGGAACAAGGAGGCCTGCGGCGAAGTCGTCAGCAACGTGTTCGTTGCCGTGTGGAAATCCCGCGTCTCGCTGCGGCGGATCAGCAATATCGACGCCTATCTCTATGTCGTCGCCCGCAACGAATCGAACCGTTACCTGAGGGAGTGCCAGGCGCAACGGCGCTGCCTGTCGCTCGAAGATATTCCGATTTCGGTGCTCGACCTCAATGCCCCCCCCCACGACGGAGAGGCTCCCGATAGCCGCCTGCTGGAATCCGAAGTCGAGGAGTTGGTACGCCGCCTGATCAACGACCTTCCCGAACGCTGCCGCACGGTGTTCCTGCTCAACCGGCAGGAGGGGCTGTCGTCGCGCGAAATCGCCCGGGCGCTGTCGCTCTCCGAAAGTACGGTGCGCGTCCAGATCAAAATCGCCGTCGACCGGATCGTGACGGGCATTCGCAAACATTATCCCGACCTGAAACTGATCTCCCTGCTCATGTTCCTGTTCTCATCGCGTTTCTGACGCTTTCCGGACGGAAAAATCGAAAAAATACGAAAAAAGCCGCGGTTCCCTTAAACGGAACCGCGGCTTTCGTACTCTATAACTGTATACACGACTAAAAAGGAGAAATCATGCAGATCGAGGATCGGAAGAAAGAGCCGGAGATGGCCGAAATGATCGAAGGTTCGGAACGCGACCGCCGCAGGCTGTCCGAATTGCTGGACGGCATCCGGGTGGGACCCGGAGTCGACACCATGGCCGATGAGATGCGGGAAGCGGTGTGGACCGATGTCCGTACGCGTATCCGCCGCCGGGGACTCCGGATGCGGATCGTGCGCTATGCCGCGGCTGCGGCCGTGATGGCGGGTGTCGTCTGCGGCAGTTGGTTTCTGGGCGGACGCCGGGTCGAGAGCCGTCTGGTCGCCGAGGCGCATCCCGTGATTATCTCGACGCCGAAGGGCGTGAAGTCCGACGTGGTGCTGCCCGACGGTTCGCGGGTGCGGCTCAACGGCGGCACGCGCATCGTCTATCCGACCCTGTTTGGCGACCAGCGCCGCGTAGAGGTCGACGGAGAAGCCTATTTCGAGGTCGAGCACGATGCCCGAAGGCCTTTCGTCGTCGTCACGGGCGAGGTTGCTTCGACGGTCCTCGGCACGACCTTCAACGTACACGCCTATTCCGAGGACGAGAACTACCAGATCACGCTTGCGACGGGCTGCCTGCTGGTGGACGGCGGTCCCGATTCGCGGAGCGTGCGGCTGCGGCCCGGCGAACAGGGATTTTTCGAACGGACCTCCGGGATGCTGTCGCTGCGCCGGGTGAACGTCGGGCAGGTGCTCTCGTGGCAGGAGGATAAACTCTATTTCAGGGCCGAACCGCTGGCGTCGATCGCCCGGAGCCTCGAAAGGCAGTTCAACGTCGACATTGCGATTGCGGACGAACGGCTGCGTAAAATCTGCTTCACGGGCGAGTTCGTCGACGGCGAGAACATTCAGGAGATTATGCAAATCATCTCGGCCGACAGCCGTATCCTCTTCCGGAGCCGCAAAAACCATTTCGAACTTTACAGAAACCGATAAATATTCACCCAACTATTTCACTACAACCTAAATTTTAATCCTTATGAGTAAAAATTCTACCAGCAGGAGGTCCTTCCGGGACCTTTTCGGACGGCGGACACTGGGCAGACTGAGCGGATTGCTCGTTCTGTGTTGGTTTACGGTCGCAGCGCAGGCTCTTTATGCGCAGAATCCTGTGATTTCGTTGACGCTGAAGGACGCTACCGTGCGCGAGGTGATCGAGGCGGTCAAGGCGCAGAGCGGCTACTCGTTCTGGTATCGGGAAACCGAAATCGACTTTGAAAAACGCGTGTCGGTCGATGCCCGGGAGCAGAATGTCGTCAAACTGCTCGACGGCGTGTTGGCCGACCAGGGGATTCTGGCGAAGATCGAGGGGCGTCACATCGTGCTTTACAAGCCCGAGCAGGGGCGTTCGGGGGCCGAATATCAACTGACGGGCCGTGTCGAGACCGAGTCCGGCGATCCGATCGTGGGTGCGAACGTGCTGGTCGACGGCACGACCAACGGCATGGTGACCAACTCGAAGGGCGAATTCGCCCTGAACGTGACGCCCGGCGCACAGCTCAGCGTCTCGTTCATCGGCTACAATCCCGAGCAGGTGGCGGTGGGCAACCGGACGCGCCTGACCGTGGTGCTGAAAGAGAATCCCCAGATGCTCGACGACGTGGTGGTGATCGGTTACGGCGTGCAGAAGAAGGTCAACCTGACCGGTTCGATCGCCGTACGCCAGATGTCGGAGATCGAGAACCAGCCGATGACCCACGCTTCGCAGGCGCTCTATTCGATGCCCGGCGTCTACATCAACCAGGCTTCGGCGAAGCCCGGCAGCGACGGCGCTACGATCCGCATCCGCGGCGTCGGGACGATGAGCAGTTCCAGCCCGATGGTGCTGGTCGACGGCATGGAGTATTCGCTCAGCGAACTGAATCCCGGCGACATCGAGACGATCTCGGTACTGAAGGACGCTTCGGCTTCGATCTACGGCTCGAAGGCGGCGAACGGCGTCATTCTGATCACCACGAAGCAGGCCCGCAAAGGTACGCCCGTGGTGAAGCTCAGCGCCAACTTCGGTATCCAGTCGGCGACGTATGTTCCCGACGTGGTGACCAACCCGATCCAGTACATGCGCATGCGCAACCAGGCCGAGCTGAACGAGGGCAAACTGACGGTGACCTACAACGAAGACGACATCATCGAATACGAGGAGGGAATGAAACACGACCGGTACATCTATCCCGCTTCGGACTGGTATGATCTCTGCTACCAGAACGGTTTCCTCCAGCAGTATAACGCCCGCGTTTCGGGCGGCACGGACAAGATTTCCTACTCGCTGGGCGGCGGTTACATGAACCAGCGCGGTATCATGATCGCCAACGACGATGCCGAGCGCTTCTCGTGGGACATGAAGATCAACGCGCAGGTGACCAAGCGCCTGAAGGTGGGCGTCAGCCTGCTGGGCAACCTGCGTTACAACACCGACCCGATCTACGGCGTTTCGACGACGGTCAACGTCATCAACCGCGCCCTGCCGATCTTCGGCACGCAACTGCCCGACGGCAAGTGGCTCTCGACGTGGCTTTCGACCCCCGGGCGCAACAATCCCGAGAACCCGCTCATGGAGCTCAACGAGGGTAACACCCGGCGCCAGTATCACCGCATCCTGGGCCAGATCAACATCGGTTACGACCTGCCGTGGGGGATCAAGTACAACGCCAACCTGGGCTATGTGAAGATCGACCACTATTCGAAGGACTTCAAGCATGCGATGTACACCTACAATCCCAAGACCATGGAGCGCAAGGATTTCAGCGCCTATGTGTCGGCCAAGGACTGGGACAACAACTCGATCAACTACACCTTCTACAATACCCTTTCGTGGGGCAAGAGCTTCGGCGGCAGCCACAATCTCAACATCATGGCCGGCACGGAGTACAAGCGCTACGACAGCAAGAATTTCCAGGCCAAGAAACGCGACTACTTCAACAACCAGTTGACGGCCTTGTCGGTAGGGGCTACGATGGATGAGATTTCGGGCGGTTCGTCGCTCGAACTGCTCTTCTCCTACTTCGGGCGTATCACCTACGACTACAAGGAGAAATACCTGATCGACGTGACGGCGCGTTACGACGGCTCGTCGAAGTTCGCCAAGGGCAACCGCTGGGCCTTCTTCCCCGCCGTGTCGGTCGGCTGGCGTATCGACAAGGAGAATTTCCTGCAGAACGTCCGGCAGATCAACGTCCTCAAACTCCGCGGTTCGGTCGGTGAAATGGGTAACCAGGCCATCGGCAACTACGAATACCTGATGGCCGTGCTGGCGAGCAAGGATTATAATTACAGTTTCAGCGACGTGCTTGCGGGCGGCGCGGCGATCAAGGACTTCGTCGACGAGAATATTTCGTGGGAGACCACCCGCACCTACAACCTCGGACTGGACTTCGAGGCCTTCGACCACCGCCTGTTGTTCAGCGTCGACCTCTATAAGAAGCGCACCGAAGGTATCCTGCGCGACGTGAAGATTCCGGCGCAGATCGGCAACCTGAACGGCCCGAAGCAGAATATCGGCGTGGTGGCCAACGACGGCGTCGAGCTGAACCTCCAGTGGCGGAGCACGATCAAGAATTTCCATTACAGCGTCGGCGGTAACTTCTGTTACAACAAAAACATCGTCGTGGACCTCGACGGTCAGGAGTATATCAAGACCTTCAACATCATCCGCGAGGGCGAGCCTATCGATGCGTGGTATCTCTACCAGGCCGACGGATTCTACAACAGCTACGACGAGATCGCCAACTCGGTGACTGTCGGCAGCGGCGTGAAGCCGGGCTACATCCGTTACAAGAACCTCAATAACGACGACAAGATCGACGACAACGACCGTGCTGTCTGCGGAAACCTGACCCCGAGCATCACCTATGCCTTCAACTGTTCGCTGGGCTGGAAGGGGCTCGAACTTTCGGCGCAGTTCCAGGGCGTTGCCGACGTGAAGACCTATCTTTCGGGCAACCTGGCCGCGCCGTTCTGGAACGGAGCCGGCGTGCTGAAGGAGTGGGCCACCGACGCATGGACGCCCGAGAACCACAACTCCCGCCTGCCGATCCTCCACACCGCGACGGGCGCTCCCGAGATGCACGACTACAAGAATACGCAGTGGCTTTACGACGCGTCGTACCTGCGCTGCAAACAGTTGCAGCTCTCGTACACCCTGCCCAAGAAGTGGATTTCGAAACTCGGCATGAGCCAGTGCCAGATTTTTGTCAACGGCGAGAACCTCTTCACGATCTCCCCGCTGAAGATGTTCGATCCCGAGATCGACCTTTCGTCGACCAACCTGATGCAGTATCCCTCGCTCAGGACGATCAACTTCGGTTTCAATATTACTTTCTAATCGCTTCAAATACGGAAAATTATGAAAAAGATAGTATTCGGATTGATGCTTTGCGGTGCGGTGACGCTGGGCGCCTGCAACCTCGACACCATTCCTACCGACAAATATACGGTCGAGACGTTCTGGGAAACCGAAGAGGGAACCGAGGCCGCTATGTCCGGGTGTTACAACATCCTGACCAACAGTGCACTGTTCGGCGATTCGGCGCCGCTGATGGAGGAAACGTGCTCCCCGAACGCCTATAATTACAACAACTCGGGCGGTTTCAACGTGATTGCGCAGGGTACGCACACGGCCAACAGTTCGGGCATCATCGCCAACCGCTGGAAAAAGTGCTACGAAGGTATCGGGCGCTGCAACACCCACCTCAACCGCCTGCCCGGCGCTGTGGTGGCCGACGACCGCCGGGTTCAGATGGAGGGCGAGGCCAAATTCCTCCGCGCACTTTATTACTATATGCTGGTGACCTATTACAACGGTGTGCCGCTGATTCTCGAAGAGCCCGTTTATGCGCACGGCTCGCTGCCCCGCGCTTCGCGCGAAGAGGTGGTCCGGGCCATCCTCGACGACTTGAACGATATTGTCGACCGTGAACTGCTCGACTGGAAGTGGTCGAAGGCTGCCGACCAGGGGCGTGCCACGCGCGGCGCGGCGATGGCCCTCAAGGCCCGCGTGCTGCTCTTCGAGGCCAGCAAGCTGGTCAACCCCTCGAACGATGTCGAAAAATGGCGGGCTGCGGCCAAAGCGGCAGGCGACCTGATCGAAAAGGAGGCGCAGGCGGGTTACGACCTCTACGGCGACTACCGGAAACTGTTCCTGCCGGCCAACGAGCACAGTTGCGAGTGTGTCTTCAACATCGAGTTCTCGAAGACCAAGAACACGGCTGTCAATTCGTTCAACGTGTACAGCATCCAGTACCGCAACAATGCGCCGCTGCTCGATCTGGTGAACGCCTATGAGACGAAAACCGGCGGACCGGGGACGATGGGCAAGTATGACAACCTCGATCCCCGTTTCGCGGCGACGAACTTCTATCCCGGCAGCACGTTCCTCGGCAAGGCCAACTGCCCGGCTTCGGAGGTGTGCCAGTTCACGGGCTTCGCGCACAAGAAACTCACGATCTACGACGAGCAGAAGCGCGATTCGGACGACTCGAACGGCGAGACCAACTACATGTTCATCCGTTACGCCGACGTGCTGCTGATGTTTGCCGAGGCGCAGAACGAGGTCGATGCGAGGCCGTCGGACGCTGTTTACGACGCGGTGAACCGGGTACGCGGACGTGTCGGCATGCCGACCTATACCTACGGTTCGAAGACCCAGGCCCAGATGCGCGAAATCATCCGCCACGAACGCCGTATCGAGTTTGCCGGCGAAGGCCTTTATTACAACGATATCCGCCGCTGGATGACCGCCGAACTGGATATGAACGCCGTGATTCAGGACTATGCGGGAACGGACATCGCCGTACGTGCGTTCGACCCCGACCGCGATTACTGGTGGCCTGTTCCGGCGGATCAGATCCTGCTGAACAAGAAACTCGAACAGAACCCCAATTATTAATCCGACAAACTGCAAATTATAACTATGAAAAAGTATCTGTGGATTCTGGCTGCCGTATTTTTCCTCCAGGCTTGTAGCAAGGACGAGGAGGAGGGGCCTTATGTGCCCTGGAGACCCGGGGACCAGAAGGAAGAGACGATCGACCTGGACAAGGCCACGAAGGTGATGATCCTGCCCGAGCAGAGCAAGAACCGCATCGTGATGATCGACCAGCCGACGGGAAAGATCGCCTGGGAGTGGAAGGCTGCCGACAGCGGACTTTCGGCCAGCGAGCAGGCGTGGTTCAATACCCCCGACGAGGCCAAGCCGGTCTATAACCGTACGTGCGTGCTCGTTACGGCTTCGGGCGGCGGCGTGGGGCTGATCCGTATCGCGGACAAGAAGCTGTTGTTCTATGCCAAGCCGGGCGGAAATCCCCACTCGGCCGAGGTGCTTCCCGATAAAAATATCGTGGTGGCGTCGAGTACGGGCAACCTGCTGAGCGTCTATGTCTATAATGAAGCCGCGGCATATGTCGCGAAGCCCGCTTTCACCATGTCGGTCTATTCGGCCCACAACGTGGCCTGGGACCTGAGGCGCAACTGCCTGTGGACGGCGACGGGCGCCCAGTTGCTGAAACTCTCCTACAACGGCAACCGCACGGCCCCCGAACTTTCGCAGGTCAGGTCCTACGACATGGGGACGGGTAACACCATGGCGCACGACCTCGCTCCGGTTTACGGCGAGGAGGCGATGTATGTCACCACGGTCGAGCACGTTTACAAGTTCGACTGCAAGACGGAGAAGTTCTCCGACGTGCAGATTTTCCAGCAGAAGGACATCAAGAGCATCTCGACGGGTCCGGAGGGTTATTCGACGATCGTCATGCGTCCCACGTCGGGCGGCTCCAACTGGTGGTCGGCCGAGGTGTCCGACCTGAGCGGCAACCGCCTGTTCAACCGTGCGGGCTACCAGATTTACAAGGCCCGTTGGTATGTGGAGAATCCGTTCGGATACCCCGAGGTTCACACTTTGTAAAACCTAAAACGTTAAAACCATGAAAAATATCCGAAAATATATAGTGGCCGCGGCGTGTATGGCCGCAACGTCGGCACTGGTCGCCTGTACCGAGGCCGTGAAGCGCGACACCGAGGAGGAGATGCAGGAGATGACCGTTCCCAAGAAACCCGGGCCGATCACGAAGGTCCCCGCCACGCTGACCTGCAACGGCGGCGAAGAGTTCACCTTCTCGGTGACCAAGGTCCAGTGGGCCGATACTTACGAATGGACGATTGCCGAACAGGAGAAGTCGAAAATCTCGATCGTCGACGGGCAGGGAACCAACGTCATCACCGTCAAGGTGGTCAACGACGACGTGGTGATTCCCGCGCAGTCGGTTTCGGTGGTAGCGAAAAACGAACTGGGGACGAGCAAGGTGCGCGAGTATTTCGCGGCGATCACCGTTTCGGTTCCCATCGAACTGCCGGGTTACTCGATCCGCAAATACGGCAAACGCTGGTGGATGACCGAAAACTGCCACGAGGCGGGCGAAGACGGCCGGTTGGGCGTCGCGCCCGACCTGACGGCCTTCTCGGTCTCGGGGCTGGAAGCTTCGCACCTGGCACGCCTGGACGCTGCCAAGGGCCGTTTCTACACCTGGTACGAAGCGATGACCGGAATTTCGGGCTGTACGTCGGCGCAGTGTCCCTATGTGCAGGGGTATGAAGGGGTGGACGACGTAGGCAACGCGTTCAAACTCGACGGTACGGAAGAGGGCGAATACGGCGTCCAGATTCGCGGCTGCTGCCCCGAAGGCTGGCATGTGGCCAACGCCAACGACTGGTGGGACATGCTGATGGCTATCAAGAGCGAATATGCGATTCCCGACGATTTCGCGCTGGGCGGTTACACCTTCTCCGGCGGGCATGACAAGAATCCGGCGAATGCGGCGACGAAAGCTTCGTTCTACATGTCGGGCTGCACGGTCAAGAACATGGGCAACGTCGGCGCGTGGCTGCGCGGCGGTAACGGGCGCGTTGTCGACGGCGGCATCTGGATTCAGTCGAGCCTGACGCTTACCGACGCCGGGGAAGCCCTCCTGCAATTCGTCGAAGGGGCCGAAAGTATCGGTTTCGGCTGGTATCCGCTGGGTTACCAGAAGGCGGACAACAGTTTTAACAGCAGTGCGCTGGGCAAGTGGGGATACATGTGGTTCATCGGGCAGACCAATGCGACGACGGCCCGTTCGCTGGTCATCAGCGGCACGAGCCTGAACCTCCAGGCCAAAACCAACAGCGAGGCGGCCAAGAATATTTACCTGAGCGTCCGTTGCGTGAAAAACTACACCAAATAACCGGGAAAGATGAAAAAGATTTTGTTTACGGCAGCCGTGCTGCTGTGTGCCGCGAAGCTGACGGCGCAGTGTCTCGGCATCGGCAGTTCGACCAGCAGCATGAGCCCCGAAGAGATGGCACAGGCTGCGCAGGCGGGTATCGGGTATGTCGAGATCGGCATCAGCGGCCGCGGAACTGTGGCCGAGATTCGCGAAAAGGCGCTTCACGCCAAGCAGAAGGCCGACGAAGCCGGGCTGAAGGTGTGGTCGTGTCACCTCCCGTTTTCGCGCACGATGGATATTTCGGTGCTCAACGACAGTGCCCGGATGGCCAACGTCGAATTCCTGACGGAGATGATTGCCATCTGCGGCGAACTCGGACCGAAGAAACTGGTGTTGCATCCCAGTTCGGAACCGATTGCGGACGCCGACCGCGAACAGCGCATCCTGAACAGCATCGCCTCGATCGGCGTGCTGCGCCGGGAGGCTGCGCGGATCGGTGCGGAGCTCTGCATCGAGGACCTGCCGCGCACGTGTCTCGGACGAAACTCCGCCGAATTGCTGCGCATCATCGCGCCTTATCCCGATGTGAAAATCTGCTTCGATACGAACCACCTGCTTTCGGAGGACCTGCTGGATTTCGTCGAGGCGTGCGGTGACCGGATCGGGACCGTCCACGTCTCCGATTACGACATGGTCGATGAGCGCCACTGGCTTCCCGGCAAGGGCAAGATCGACTGGCCGGTGCTGTACAAGGCGCTGATGAAGGCCGGTTACAAAGGCGTGTTCATGTACGAACTCAAACGCGGCGAGGGATCGTTCGGCGAGATGGTAGCCATCTACGAAAAGATGGCTTCCGATGCCGCGAAGCTGAAGTAATCACTTTCCCGCGGAAACGAAAAGGAGGATTGCCGCGTCCGGCAATCCTCCTTTTTCCGATGCCCGTACCGGGGCGGAGGGCTCAGGATTTCTCCTTTACCTCCGTGAACGACGCTTTTACATTGTCGATGTAGAACCGGTTGCCCTTGGCCCGGATGGCGCTGAAACGGATCCGGGTCTCCTTGGTCGCGCCGTTGACGACGCAACTGCGGGTTTCCCAGTAGTTGTCGCTTTCGATGGTGAAGGTCTTCGATTCGCTGCCTTCGACCGAGCCGCTGTTGAGTACGATCAACTGCATGTCGCTCTGGTCGCTGCCCATGATCGCCACGTTGAAAGTCACGGTCACGTCGACGCGTTTTTCGCCCACGGCCGCCATCGCCGGACTGGTGAGGTAGCCCAGGCCCGAGGAGGTCCCGATTTTCGGGAATCCGCTGTGCATGTAGACCAGGTTGCCCTCCCAGCCGTTGCGGTTGCTCACGGTCGTCATGTTCGAACCGTCGTTGCCGGGCAGCGTGCTGTTGGGACCGACGCACCAGTCGAAAGCCTCGTTGAAGACCGGGATTTCTTCGTATTCGACGATGTCCTCGACGAAGGTGATCGTTTCGCCCCGTCCGTCGCCTTCGGCCAGCGTCACGTCGTCGAGCCGGTAGGCGCCGGCTTTCCGGCCCAGGAAGCGGATGTAGAGTTGGTCGACGCCTTCCGGCAGGTAGAAGGGGATGCTCACCGCTTCCCAGCCGGCGCCCGACGACCGGTCGTAGGCGATCGGCGTCCAGTTGACGCGGTCCTTGCTGAAGAATACCTGGAACTGCGCGGGGTCGAAGGCAGCCTGCGAGGTCATGCAGCCGAACGAAAGGTTGAAGTTGATGTCGCCTTTGAGGGCGATGCCGCCCAGGATGAAGTTGGCCGAATCGGCGGCGAAAACAATGCCGTTGCCGCCCGAGGCCCCGACGTAACCCGAGGAGGCCTGCCCGGAGTCGGCGTTGACATCGTTGCCCCAGTACTGACAGCGCAGGCTGCCGATTCCGTTGCGGTTCCAGCCTTCGAACTGTGCGACGGGCAGGGCGGAGGCGCCCGTTCCGAAGTCGTCATTGAAGAACCGGATCGTGTTGCCGTGTCCTTCCTGCCGAAGGGTGATTCGTTGCATCTGGCCGTGTTCGGTCTCGAAGACGAGTGTTGCACTGCGCTCCTGCCCGGTGTTGGCGGCGATCGTCACGGCCACTTCCCGGCTGCCGGAGCCGGCCTGGGGCGAGAGCGTGAACCAGTCGTCGGCCTCTTGCTGGCGGATGATCCAATAGGTGTTCGACTTCACGTCGATATGCAGCGTCTCCCCGTCGGCGGCCAGGCCGCGTTTGTTGGCGGTGAAGGTCGGGGCGCCGGTCTCTACGTAGGCCGGTTCCGTTTCGGGGTCGTCGTTGCAGGCTGTGAGCGTACCTGCGCAGAGCAGCAGGACGGAATAGAGGTATGTGCGAATGTTTTTCATTGCGGTTGCTGGTTTTGGTTGTCTACTGCATGTTTACGGCGAAGGCCTTGGGGCGCGACATCACCTCTTTGTAGGTTTTCCCGAAGCGGTCGGTGACGGTGACCGTCAGCGTCGTGTTGGCGTCGGGGGCCGTGACTGCGAAGAGGTGGACGCAGGGCTGCGTGGCGAAGGCGGCCGTGTAGGAACCGCCGTCGGAGACGCGGGCCACCTCGTAGCTGACCGTGTGCAGCGGGTCGAGTCCGTAGATCTGCTTGACGGTGAGTTCCTTCACGCCGTCGCTGACCGAGATCGTCCATTCGGGGTCCCAGTTCCAGACGTTGATGTAGACCACGTTGCTGCCCACGTCCTTGTAGTCGTCGCGCGTGGGGTAGGCTTTGAGGAACTTGACGGCCATCTGGTTGGTGCGGAAGTAGTTCTTCACGGAGTTCATGTCGTAGGTGATGAACTGCTTTTCGCGGGACAGTCCCAGCCCCTTGTAATGCCACCGGATATCGGAGCCGTCGATCTCGTAGACGCCGTAGCCGCCGGGCGTGCCGTCGCGGCTGATGTGCCCGTTGCCGTAGTGGCCCGTCCACCACCAGGTGGCGCAGACGGCCGGGGTGTTGTGCTCCATGATCGACGCCGAATAGACCGTGTTGTGGGTGTCGTGCGTGTGGCCGGTGAGGATGTGAACGTCGGAGAAACCTTCGAAACACCCGATCAGGTTTTCGTTGTCGGCCAGGCTGTTCATCGCGTTGGTGATCTCCAGCGAACTGTTGAATCCGAAGACGGGGCAGTGGAGTCCGACCACGACGGGCGTGTTCTTGCTAACCAGCGCGAGGTCCTTTTTCAGCCAGTCGAGTTCGATCTGGGTGAGGTAGTTGCCGAACGACCTGTCGCCCGACGTGCCGACGGAGGCGCCGTTGTTGATGTAGACGTTGTTGTCCAGGGCGATGTAGTGGACCTTGCCAAGGTTGAACGAATAGTAGGTCGGCCCGAGGTACTTCTTGTAGGCGGCTTCGGCCTGGAAATCGCCGGCATAGTAGGGGTCGTTGTCGTGGTTGCCCGGCAGGTGGTAGAACGTGCAGGGAATCTTGGCGTCGGCCAGCGTCTTGAGGTAGCTCTCCATGTTGTATTTGGTGTCGTACCAGAACTGGTCCCAGGTCATGTCGCCCAGCACCATCGTATAGACCGGACGGCCGCCGTAGGTTTCGATGGTCTGGGTGATATCCGGGATGAACAACTCCTTGTATTGTTTGAGGTCGTTGACGCGGTTGGCCAGGTGGATGTCGGCGGTGACGAGCATGACGTGGTTGTCGTTGTCGACCTTCTCCAGTTCGAAATTGTGCTGCTCGCAGACGAACTGCGATTCGGTGAGCGGTTGCCAGAACTGAGGCAGGGAGTTTACCGTAAGGGGTTCGTATCCCGAAGGCTGGGACACGAATACGTAACCGTGGTATTTGCGCGACCCGAGCCAGTAGTAGCCGTTGTCGTCGGTGGTGGTGACCTCCTCGCCGTCGGATACGACAGCGCCCACGACCGGGGTGCTGCCGCAGAAGACGGCCCCTTTGATGGTCATCAGGTCTTTGTCGGGAACGTCGAGGTTGATGCTTCGGCGGAAGGCCAGCACGCCCAGCGGCTGTTCCTGCGTTCCCCGGGTGAGGATCAGGGTGTATTCGTCCGTTTCGATCTCCTGCGGAACGGCGAAGGTGATGTAGGCCGGGTCGATGGCCTTCAGGGTCAGCGGCGTGTCCTGGCGGCCTTCGCTGCGCAGGCTGAACGTATCGCCCTGTCGGAATCCTTTGCCCTGGATGGTCAGTTCGCTGACGGTCGACGTGTAGAACGTCGTGCCCGGGATGTAGAGGTCGGTGACCAGCTTTTCCTGCTGGAACGGCTCCTGTGCGGTGTCGTCGCTTTTACAGCCTGTTATGTGCGGCAGCAGGAGCAGGAAGCACAGCAGCCGGATCGAGAAGAATTTATTGAGTTTCATTTCGTATAGCTTTGAAGGTTCGTAATTGGATGTCGGCCGGGGTCGGCCGGAGGGAAGCGCGCGGCTTCCCTCCGCAGCCGGCAATGGGTTATTTCCGTTCCGTGATCGCCCAGAATCCGATTCCCGAGTAGCCGCCCGAAGAGAGCTTGCCGCCGTCGTTCGGAGCCCGGAGGTTGGCCATGTTGCGGAAGCGGATCGTGAATTTCTTCTTTGTTTTCAGTTCGTCGGGCAGGGCCACGGAGAACTGTTTGAGCTGGAAGGAGGAGCCTTCGTTCCACATCGGGCTGAAGTAGTCGGCGATGGCGTGGTATTGGTTGAGCGCCGCGTTCTCGTCGTCGGCCCATTCGATGTGCATTTTGAGCGGGCCTCCCCAACTGCTCGCGGTCGTGAAGACCAGCATGAGGTCGCCGCCCGAAGCCTGGAAGTTGGTGACGTTGAAGACCCAGGCTTCGCCCTTGTAGTCGGGGTCGTCGTTTCCGGTGCGGTTCATGGTCGAGCCGATGAAGTTCCAGAAGTTGCTGGAATAGAGGTAGGGATACATCATCTGCTGGGTCACGGCGGGACTGGCGGTCTGCTTGCCGTTGGGGGCGACGGTGATCGTGGCCGGGGTGTCCTTGCGGGTATGGCTCCAGCCGTAGGTCATCGCCCCGGCGCTCTGCACGCCCCGGTAGGCTGTCGATTTGACCTCGCCGCTGCCGACGGCGGGCGTGACGGCGTCGAGCGGGGTGGCGTTCCAGTCGAACGGCCCGAACTGCACCAGCGTATTGCTCAGGCGCGTTGAGGCGTCGGCGGATACCCCGATGTCGCTGAGGCTCCGCATCCGGAGCGTGTTCTCCGTAATGTCGTTCTTCGTGTATTTGAGCACGATGCCGCTGACGGGGCCGCTGCCCGAAGGGATGATCTGGGCGTAACGCTGGAGGAAGTAGCTGAGCGTGTAGAGCTTGGCAGTGTTGCCCGCACGGTCGCGCAGGATGTGCCCGTAGCGGGTGAATCCGTCGTTGTAGGGCGCCGAAGCTGCATGTACGGCGGTGGTGGCATAGCCGTCTTCCTGGCTGTTGTAGTAAGTGCCCAGCGGAACGGCGAATTCGACCTCGGGCAGCGTTACCAGTGTGTTCTCGTAGCGGTCGAGTTGGTCGATGGCGGTCTCGACGGGGACGACGGGCGTGCCTTCCGATTGTTCGAAGACCGAGTTGGTGGTGAAGGCGGCCAGTTTCGAGCCGAGGGTGACCGGATCGCGGACGAACTCGGCCTCGTAGAGATGGATTTTGAGTTTGTCGTTGAGTTGGTAGGTGTTGTCCTTCGCGTTGGCGAACTCGATGAGCATGCCGCGGCCGCTGTCGTCCTGCACGACCATCTGGTTGTTGTCGAAGTTCAGCAGTTTCTGGTCGCTGACGACGGTGGCTTCCACCCAGCAGTTCTCCGTGACGCGGCCGATGCCGTCGCTGAGTTTGCCCATCAGTTCCGCGACGGTCAATTGCGTACCGTTGTAGGGGTCGTGGGCCTGGTCGAACTGTTTGATGTTGACGGTGGCCTGGAAATCCTCCAGCCCGGTCCCGAGGGCGTAGAACCGGACCTGGCCGGTGCGTTCGTCGCCGTCGTTCCTGCGGATGGTGAGGACCTGGGTGCTGTCGGTGGTTGTGCCGAGTGTGATCCACCCGGCAGCGTCGCCCATGGCTTCGGCCTTCCAGCCGATGTTGGTGATCAAGCCGATGGTGAACTCCGAGCCTTTGGCCGAGGCGGTCATGTTGTTGCCGCCCATATCCAACTGGAACTTCACGTCGCTTGAAAGCTGGCGCACGGTGAACTGCTTGACGGATTTGCCGCCGACGACTACGTTGACCGTTCCGAAACGGCTGTAAGCCGCTTCGTTCTTGTCGACGGTGATGGTGAAGCGGCCGCTGTTGCGCCCTTCGCGGGGCCAGATGTCGAGCCATTGCCCGTCTTCGGCGAAGGTGGTCTCGACGGTCCAGTCCCCCATGTTGGTATACATTTCGATCTCCTGTTTCCCGCCCGATTTGTCGTAGGAGAGGGACGTGATCTCCTCGGTGAAACGGATGTAAGGATCTTCCGAATGGGTGTCGTCCTCCTGGCAGGAGATGCCCAGAGCGGCCGTGCATGCCAATATGCAGGCGGCGGCATGGCCCAGGACTCGGTTGCGGAGGTGGTATATTTTCGTTTTCATGAAATCATTGGGTTACGGTGAATGACTATTTGCTGGTTGCTTTCTGGCTCCACCATACGGGAATCCGCATGTTGTCGCCGCCCATCTCGCGGACAGCCTCTTCGTAGTGGACGCTGTTGGTCTGCTGGGCCCGCGAAGGGTACATCAGCCGCGTGGGGAGGATGCCGTTGTTGTCGGTGGCCGTGCCGATGATCAGCACCGGATAGCCCGTTCGCCGATAGTCGGCCCAAGCCTCGTAACCGCACCAGAACTGCGCGATGTATTTCTGGGTCATGATCTGCTCCAGTGTGTTGTTGTAGGTCGTTTTCAGGATGTACTGGTCCTTCTGCGCCTGCGTTACGCGCACCGTCGACGGATTGACGCTGTCCCAAAAGTCGATCGAGGCGAGAATCGCCTGTTCATAGTAGCGCTGCGCCTCGATCTCGCCGCCCCGGAGCATGCCGCGGTAGGTCGCTTCGGCGAGGATGAACAGCACTTCGTCGTAACGCATGTAGGTGGAGGGCGAGGTGTAGTCGCCCAGCACGTCCTTGTTCAGCGTGGCGCTGCCGTCGTTGATCGTCTCGGTCGTGGGGTAGCCGCTCGCGAGCCCTTTCCACTCGTTGTTCTGCTGCCGGGCGTAGATGACCAGGCGCGGGTCGCCCAGCCCGTCCATCAGTTTGATGACGTATTCGGCCATGACGCGGGTGTTCGAGGAGAAACTCTTTTCGGTGTACTTGCCGAAGCGGTTGACGTTCGGGGATATGTTGGTAAAGGTCAGCACGGCATTGTCGGCGTTGCTCGTGAAGAGCGGATAGGTCGTGGGGTTGCCGACGATCGCCTGGATTCGCTGCGTGACGTTCATCTCCTGGTCGCGGTTCGAGAGCCGCATCAGCAGGCGCAGGTGGAGCGAATTGGTGAATTTCCGCCATTTGCTCAGGTCGCCGCCGTAGATCAGGTCCTTGGTCGGGGTCTGCAGCGGTTTCTTGACGTTGTAGAGCGAATTGGCCAGTTCCAGGTCGTCGAGCAGTTGGGTGTAAACCTCCTGCTGCGTATCGAACCGGGGTTGGGTGACGGCGACGGTGTCGCGTCCCCGGTAGGCCTCGCTGAAGGGAATGCTGCCGAACAGGTCGGTCTGGTTGGAGACCATCAGCGCGCGCATGGTCAGTGCGATGGCCTGGCAGTTGGGTTCCTCTTTCAGGATGGCCAGCCGCCGCATGTGGTCCGCGTTGGCGGCCCATTTCGACAGGTAGCTCCAGGGGGTGTTGACGTAGTTGTCGCGGATGATGTAGCGGTGGATGTTTTCCGACTGGAGGTTGACGGTGTACTGCATCAGTTCGCCGTTGAGCTGCCAGGTTCCGTACATCAACTCGTCCGCTGCGGAGAAGAGCAGTTGTTCCATCATGCTTTCGGGATGGATCTGCCACATTTCGGTATTGTTGGGATCGCTGTTGTATTCGTCGAACAGGTGTTCGCAGCCCGTCAGTGCGGCGCACGCGATAACAGCCAGGTATTTGAGTTTTTTCATGGTTCTCGGAGTTAGAAGTTCAGTTTAAGGTTGAAACCGTATGTGCGCGTCAGGGGATAGGCGCCGGCTTCAATGCCCCGGCTGATGGAGGAGCCCACCATGTAACCGGCTTCCGGGTCGTAGATCGGGAAGTTGGTCCAGCAGAAGAGGTTGGTGGCGTAGAAGGCCAGCGAAGCACCCTGGATGAATTTCGTCTTCCGGCAGATTTTCGACGGCAGGGCGTATTCGATACGGAGTTCCTTGAGCTTGAGGAAAGAGGTGTCGAAGGTGTTGTTCTCGGCATTTTCACGGGCGTAGACATAGGTCGAGTAGTAGTCGGCGATGTCCCGCGTGATGGTGGTGTTTTTCTGGTAAGTGCCGTCTGCATTGAGGTTTACGCCCTCGTGGATCAGCCCGGCGTAGCGTCCCGGCAGCGAGTTTTTCAGTTTGCCCTGGTAGGCCAGCGCAAAGTGGGTGACCGAATAGGCGTTGCCGCCCCATTGTCCGGTGAAAGTGAGGGCCATCTTCAGGTTCTTGTACGAGAAGGTATGGGTCATGCCCGCCTTCCAGTCGGGGTAGATGCTGCCCAGGTCGAGCAGCGGGTCTTCCGTGCCGGTCAGCACCGGGGCCCCGCTCGCCTGGTCGACGACGACCTGTCCGGCGCAGCTGATGTTGCGGCCCTGGGCGTCGGTGTAGAAAGCTCCCTCCGGGGCCCGTTTGTATCCGCGGCCGTAGAGGCGGCCCAGTTCCTTGCCCGGATAGGCGTTGATGTAGATGTTGCCGCTGATGTTCATGCCCGAGTTGAGCTGCCACACCTCCACGCCCGGGGCGAGGCTGACGAGTTTGTTCCAGTTCTTCGACCAGTTGAGGTTGATCTCCCAGCGGGTGTGCTCGGTCCGGACGGGAACGATACGCGTGGAGAGTTCCACGCCTTTGTTACGGACTTCGCCGGCGTTGATCAGCATGCTGGTGGCGCCGGTGGTCTGGTCGACGGGGACGCCGATGATCTGGTCGGTCGTGCGGGAGTTGTAATAGGTGGCGTCGAATGACCAGATGTTGTCGAACAGCCGCGCTTCGAGGCCTACTTCGTAGCTTTCGACGTTTTCGGGCTTGATGTTCGGGTTCTGGATCGTGCCGGAGAGGTAATAGGCGCTGGCGAAACTGCTGGTCGAATAGACGTGGTTGAGGCTGTAAGGCGAGGTGTCGTTGCCGACGTTGGCCCATGAACCGCGGACCTTGAGCAGGTTGATCCACGGGGCTTTGTCGCTGAAATTGAATATTTTGTCGATCAGGACGCTGGCGCTCACCGAGGGGTAGAAATAGGAGTTGTTGCCGCGGGCCAGGGCGCTCGACCAGTCGTTGCGGCCGGTGATGTCGAGGTAGAGCATGTCCTTCCACGAAAGGTTGATCAGTCCGTAGAAACTGTTGACCGACTTGTTGCTGCGGCGGGCGTAGCTGTAAGGGATGGTCTTCGAGTTGCTGATCTTGAAGATGTTGTACTCCTGCAGGCCGTCTTTGGCCGTGAGTTGTACGTTCTGGTAGTTATAGACCATGTTATTGCCGCCGAACGAGGCCGTCAGGTCGAAATCCCCGAAGCGTTTCTTGTAGGTGAGCAGGAAATCGTTGTTCATCTCGAAATTGCGGACGGTCTGTTCCTTGTAGTAGCCATATTGGTAGCCCGAAGAGTACCAGGGTTTTTGCTGGGTGCGGAAGTCGTTGTAGAAATCGATGCCCGAACGCAGGTCGAGCGTCAGGTTCTTGTGCAGGTCGAGCGTCACGGCCACGTTGCCGTAGACACGGTCGCGGTCGAGCGTGTTGAGCTGCTGGTAGAGCTGCATGTAGACGTTGTCGGCATAGGAAGAGTTGATCAAAAGATACTCCGTGCCCGCCTGGTACATCTGCCGGATGCGGTCGTTGTTATACTCGCGGGCGTAGGAATCCACGCCGATGACGGTCGGATTCCACAGCAGCGTGTAGAGCGGCGCCGCGGGGTTGTAGCCCGACATAGGGAGGTTGTCGCTGTTCTTGCGGTAGTAGGTGACCTTGCCTTTGAAGGTGATGAAGCGGTTGAGTTTCTGGACGACCGAGAAGCTGATGTTCTGGCTCTTGTAGCCCGTGTTGGGGATGATCCAGTCGTTGCGGGAGTCGCGCAGCGAGAGGCGGACCGAACTGCCTTTGCCGTTGCTGCCTTCGACAGAGATGCTGTTGTTATAGGTGATTCCGGTCTGGAAAAGTCCCTTGTACCAGTTGTCGTTGTATTTCCAGGGCAGTTTGTGGTATTTCCCCGTTTCCCAGTTGCGCGATTCGTACTGGTAGAACATCTGTCCTTCGAATTTGGGGCCGAATCCCATGCGGGAGTAGACGCGGTTGGGGGCTGCGATGCCGTCTTCCGCCTCGTCCGCCTTCACGCTCCAGTAGTTGTAGTAGCGCTGCTGGTCGATGTTGGTCAGGTTGCCGTTGCCGGCGCCGTATTCGGTCTGGAAATCGGGCCAGAAGCCGGCGCGCTCGAACGTGAACGAGGAGTTGAACGTGACGCCGATGCCTTTGCCGGTGCGTCCCGATTTGGTGGTGATGATGATGGCGCCGTTGGCCGCACGGGAACCATAGAGGGCCGTAGCGGCGGGACCTTTCAGTACGGACACCGATTCGATGTCCTCGGGGTTGAGGTCGCTGGCTCCGTTGCCGTAGTCGATCGGGGCGTCGACATCGAAAGCCTGCGAGGCCGAACTGCTGGCGGTCATGTCGCTGTTGATGGGGATACCGTCGACGACGAACAGGGCCGTGTTCTTGTCGTGCGACAGCGAGCCTTCGCCGCGCAGCGTCACGCGGATCGATCCGCCCGGGCCCGACGAAGTGCCTTCGAGGTTGAGTCCGGCGACTTTGCCCGCCATCGAGTTGAGCCAGTTGCTCGAAACGGTCGAGTTCAGTTGTTCGTTGTTTACCTTCGAGACGGCATAACCCAGCGATTTCTCTTCGCGGGTCAGGCCAAGGGCCGTCACCACTACGTTCTGGATAGCTGTCGAGGTGCTTTTCATCGTGACGTTGACAACCGACCGGGAGGACGATACGGGGATGTTGCGCAGGTCGTATCCGATGAACGAGAAGAGCAGCACGGGTGAGGTGTCGCCCTCCTGGATGGCGATCCGGTAATCGCCGTCGGCATTGGTCGTCGTACCGCGGGTCGTGCCTTGCAGCAGGACGGTGGCGCCGACGATCGGTGAGCCGTTTTCGTCGGTGACCTTGCCCGTGACGAACCACTGGCCGTTCTGTTTCATGGTATCCCGGTCGGCCAGGAGGATGCGCCGGTCGGTAATTCGGAACGAAATGCGGGTTCCGGCAAACATTTGCGTCAGTGCGGCGCCGAGGTCCGCGTTGGTCAGTTGGATCGAGACGGTCCGGTTCACATCGACGACTTCACGGCTGAAGGCGAACGGGAGGTTGGTTTGCCGGGTAATCTCCTCCATGATTCGTTCGATCTTCGCATCGGAAAACAGCAGGGTCACTTTCTGGGCCCTGAGTTCCGGAATCGAAAACAGTGTGAAAAAGAAAAACAGGCAGATAAGTCGGGCGTAGGGGCGTTTTTTTTGCCGGACTTCCGCCGATTGTAATTTGTTTTTCATACATTTGTAGTTGTTAGGATTGGGTAATTTGTGTACTGGTTCTGACACCTGAGTCGGGTATGTGGGGCATACCCGGCTCTTTTTTTGTCGGGAGGGTTGGTTTCTAGGTCATGGTCTTATGGTTTAGGTCATTCGGTTTTCAGTTTTCTTTGCCGCTACCTGTCGAGCGGATGGATTGTGATCGAATCGGCGACGCGGACGATACGCATGGGGGTGATCCGCTCCATGGCGGAAAGAATCTGGTCGACCGACTCGTTGTTGAAATTGATCGTATAGGTGTATTTGTAGAGGCGGCTGTCCGTTACGCGGCACTCTACGCCGTAGTTGTGTTCGAGAAATCCAAGCAGGTCTTTCAGCGGAGTGTTCTTGAAGTAGAAGCGTTTGTGCATCCAGCCGACCACGGCGGCCGTGTCGGCATTGGGCAGCAAGGTGCAACGGCCCGATACCCGGTCCATTTCGAAGAGTTGGCCCGGGGCGATGTCGTAGCTGCGCCGTTTGCCCGAGAGGTGTTCTTCGATGCTGACCCTTCCTTCCTGCAGGTAGAGTTGCGTCGATTCCGGGGCCGATGTGTTGAGGTTGAATTTGGTCCCGAGGACGCGGACCGTCATGCCGCCGGCTTCGACCCGGAACGGGCGGGCCGGGTCTTTGGCGACTTCGAAATAGGCCTCGCCCTGCAGGCGTACGTGGCGGTTCCTGCGGTCGAAGCGGGCCGGGTACTCCAGTGTAGTCTCGGAATTGAGCATCACGGACGTGCCGTCGGCCATCAGCATGCGGAGTTGTTCGCCGGCAGGGACATATATTTTCTGGTAGGCGATTTGCTCCCCTCCCCAGTCGTAGAGGCGGCCCAGCAGCAACAGGTTGAGGAATACGAGCGGAAGCGCGACGGCTGCGATGCGGGACAGCGTCCGGATTCGTTGCCTGCGGCGGATGCGCAGTCCGATTTCCCGCAGGATTTTCTCCCGCAGGCCGGCCGGAGGCATCGGGGCGGCATTCCCGGCCTCCCCGTTCAGAACCGAGGCAATGTCCTTATCCATCAACTCCGAGGCCGCTTGCTGCCCGGAGGGGGTTTTCAGGTAGAGCCGGATGTCGTTTTCCTGTTCGGAAGGGCATTTCCCGTCGAAATAGGCAAGGAGCAGTTCCTTGTCATATATAGGTGTGTGCTTCGGTTGCTTCATACCGGGTCGTGTTTTATAGTAATACACACGACGCCGTAAAAAGTATTATGGAGAATTTGCTTTTTTTGAAAAAAATCGCTGCGTGCGTCAGCGGCTCACCAGCAGGATGAGCAGGATGGCGTAACCCGAGTGCATCAGTTTGCGGAGTTGGGTGACGGCTTGGTGGTAAAGCACCTTGACGGTATTGATCGAGATACCCAGTTTTTCGGCGATTTCGGCGTTGGAGAGGCCTTCGTGGATTTTCAGGCGGCAGACCTCGATTTTCTGCGGTGAGAGTTGACCGATGGCTTTGTCGAGCTGTTCCATCAGGTTGTGGCGCTCCAGGTCGGGCAGGAACTCGCTTGCGGGCGCCGTCGTGTCCTTGTATTCGGACTGTGTCGGGATGTAGTCGCGCAGGGCGTTGAGCGTCAGGTTCTTTGCGATCCGGAAGAGGTAGCCGGCCAGGCCCGAGGCGGGCAGAAGCCTCGAACGGGTTTCCCATAACTTGAGGAATGTGTATTGTACGATATCCTCGGCCAGTGTGCCGTTGCGCGTATACCTGCAGGCAAAGGCATACAACTGCCGCTGGTATTTATCATAAGCCATGGTAAATGCCAGTTGGTTCCCGTCGCGTATTTCCCGGGCCAGTTCGTTGTCGGTCATTGCAGTCGTGGTCGTTTGCATGTTGCCGCCTTGGTTCGGGCAGGGTGTCGGCAACATCAATGGGAGTACTAAGATAGAAATTATTTATGAAAATCCACGTTTCCCGGATTATTTTGCAGCGGGCCGCAGCTTCGGCCGGCGTTGGCCGCCGGATTCGGAGCGGAGCCGTAAAAAGAGATTGCGAATCGCTGTAACCTCTTTCGGTAGGGCTGGAGAGGATTCACCGAAACTCCGATGCTGGAATATTTCAGTTTTCGGTCTTTTGTAACCCGTAACATTAACGGGGATTCGTTGTTTGCCAGTACTTTGGACTTGTAGCAAACGACTTCGACTGTTGCATTCATGGTTTAAACAACGGTTTAAACAACCTGCTGTAAACCTGCGTAAAACCGCGGTGAGAAGACAAAAGAAAAACGACTTACATTGCTGTAAGCCGCTTCTGAGTGGGCCCAGAGGGGCATGATCCCACGACCTTCGGATTATGAGTCCGCTGCTCTGACCAACTGAGCTATGGGCCCGGTCCTGCGCCTGTGGAGCGCTTTTGTGGCGCAAAGATAAAAAAAGTATTCAGATTGCGCAACCCTCCGGCCTTCGGAGTGTGAAAAAAAGTGCGCCGGATGTTGTTTGTTGCAAATTAATTCGTACCTTTGTCCCGCTTAAGCAATAATTAAAAACAAAAACAACGAAATGAAAAAGGGTATTCATCCGGAGAATTATCGTTTGGTGGCGTTCAAGGACATGTCCAACGACATCGTGTTTTTGTGTCGGTCCGCCGTTTCGACAAAAGAGACCATCGAAGTGAACGGCGAAACCTATCCCGTGTATAAGATGGAAATTTCCAACACGTCGCACCCGTTCTACACCGGTAAGATGAAGTTGGTTGACACCGCTGGTCGCGTCGATAAGTTTATGAGCCGTTACGCAAAACGCTACGATAAGAAAAGTGCGAAGTAATCACGCTTCCGCATTTGCAAAAACGGGCTGCAACGAAAGTTGCGGCCCGTTATTTTTGGCTCCGGCACGGAATTTTCAGGCTTTGTGAAAAATTCTGAACAAGGTCTTGTTTTTATATATATATTTGCGCCCGAAGGCGAACAAGATTGTAAAACATAGAGTGTTGGAGCCATGAAAAACAAGATGAAAAATAGTTTGATCGCCGCGGCGCTGGGCGTCGTTGCGGTCTTTACCTCCTGCGTGAGCAAGCAGGTCGCAGTTCAGGCGGAGAGCCAGCGCGATTCGCTGGCGACGGTCGTCAGCGCGAAAGATTCGCTGATCAATGCCGTGTTTGCGGACATCAATGCCATATCGGAGAACCTCGCGCTGATCAAGTCGCGTGAGAACCTCATTACCGTGGCCGGGGAGGCCGAGAGCGGCCGCCGTCCCGTCGAGGAGATCAACAACGACATCAAAGCCATCGACCGCCTGCTGCAGGAGAACCGATCGAAGATCGAATCGCTGCAACGTTCGGCGGCCCTGCTGCGCAAGGCGAACCTGCGTATCGACGGGTTGGAAAAGATGATTGCCGGCATAAACAAACAATTGGCAGAGAAGAATGCCGAAGTGGAGCAGCTCCGTGAGAACCTGACCCGAATGGGAGCCGAAGTGGAGAACCTCACACAGGAGGTGGCTGCCCGGAGCGTCCAGGTCGAGAACCTGAGCGGCGAGAAGGTCGAATTGCAGAACCAGCTCAATACGGTTTACTATATCGTGGGGGCCGAGAAGGAGTTGCGCGATGCACAGATCATCAACAAGCAGGGTTTCATCGGCCGCACGCTGACCGTCGGGAAGAACAGCAATTTGGACAGTTTCACGATGGCCGATTCGCGGCTGCTGTCGGAAATTCCCGTAGGACAGAAGAAAGCCTCGCTCGTCACGTCGCACCCCGAGGGGTCGTACGAACTGGTGACCGACGCGAACAAGGTCGTCGAGAAACTGATCATCACCGATCCCGTGCGTTTCTGGGAGTCTTCGAAAATTTTGATCATTAGTTATAAATAGGCATTTTGCCGCCTTTGCGATGTTTTGCAGAGTCCCTGCCGGTTGCGGCAGGGACTTTTTTTAGCCTTGCGGACGCCTATTTGCTTGCTATTCTGATTTTTTTTGTAATTTTGTCCATAAAAATCACATCACACAGATTTATAATTTATGGATTATCAACCCCAACCGCAGTTTGAGGAGTCGTCGCTGAAGGAGAGTTGCACTGCGGATTGTAGTAGTTGTCCTACATTCCCAGCACCGTTTCGCCGCATCGGCGATTCGACCTATTGCCGGTTTTCGCAGCTTACGTTTGCGGCCGGTGAAGGGGTAACGTTCCCTGCCGACCGCATGGTGCGCATCCTTTTCGTCATGTCGGGATCGCTGAAGCTGGAACACGGCAACGATACGGTACGTCTGGTTACGTCGAAACAGTGCGTGTGTCTCGCCCGCAGCGAACGCTTCGTCGTTACGGCCCAGGATGACGAGACCCATGTGGTCGTGTTGTCGCTCATTCACCGTATCGAGTTCTGTGAGCAGGATATTTTCGACAAAGTAATGCCCTACGACTCGGTTGTCCCGACCGAATCGGTTCCCACGCTTTCGATGCACCCGGCGATAGAGCGCCTTTTGGGCACATTCTTCACAATCCGCCAGATGTTCAACTGCGTGCGCTACCACCGGATGAAGGCCACCGAGCTTTTCATGATGATCAAGGTGCTCTACACGCCGACGGAACACGCTTACTTCTTCCAGTCGATGATTCAGCCGCAGGACAATTTCCGCGTCTTCGTCTGCAACAATTACGACAAGGCACAGGGTGTCGCCGAACTGGCTTCGCTCGCAGGTATGAGCCTTTCGGTGTTCAAGCGCCGCTTTGCCGAGCATTTCAACGACAGCGTTTATCACTGGATGATGCGCCAGAAGGCACTGAAGGTCTTTACGGACATCCGCGACGGCGAGGACAGCACTAAGGCGCTGATGAACAAGTACGGATTCCGCCACTACACGCAGTTCAGCCGGTTTTGCAAGAATTACCTGCAGGCGACGCCCGCGCAGTTGATCAGCTCGATCAAAAAGAAATAGGGCGGCCGGCCGGTTCGGATAAGAGGAGGTTCTTCGGAGCCTCCTTTTTCAGTGTGTCAGCACGTAGACGTTCAGGTCGATCCACGTCCCGTCGGAAAGTTGCTCGCCCTGCATTTCGATGTGGCTGCGCAGGAAGCCGAGGCATTGCGGGATGCGGTTGCTCGGGAGGTTGCCCACTCCGCAGCGGATTTCCACGCGCTGCATCCCCATTTCTCCGAATGCGAGGTCGCAGAGCGCCCGCACGGCTGCCGTCATGATCCCCTTGCCCTGCTGCTCCTCGCGCAGCCAGTAGCCGATCTCGATACTGCGCTTGCGTCCGTCGGCCGATTTGAACCCGATCAGCCCGGCAAAGGTGCAGCCGTCGCGGAGCGTGAAGACCGGGTTGGCGGTGTCTGCAAGCATGCCGGCCACTACCTGCCGGGTTTGTTCGATCTGGTGCGTGTCGGCTACAAACGGAAGCCAGCGCCCCAAATGGAGGCGCTGCGTGTCGATCGAAGCGAAGATATCCGGAGCGTCTTCCGCGCGAAGAGCCCGGAGGCTGTAAGGGCCGAAAAGGGGTATCGTTTCCATAATGCATAAATTCTCAGGTTTAAAGATACGAAAAATAAGCGAATTCGGATTTCTTATATAAAATAGGTATTGCGGCCGCGGAAATATTCCTTGGGAGAACCGCCGCGATGCCGGTCGGGCCGGTGCGTAATATAGTTGGCCCGGAAGGGCGATATTTTTCGCAGAAGCTGTTGTGTTATTCAAAACTTTTCCTATCTTTGCACCCGATTTCGCCCCTGAAGTCAGGACGATCGGGCGCCGTTCTTTGAGAAGAGTGAAAAAGTAGAAAATTTATCCCGAATAATTTGCGAGGTAAATTTTTTATGCCTACTTTTGCAATCCAAAACGGTGAATACGCCGATGTAGCTCAGTTGGCCAGAGCAGCTGATTTGTAATCAGCTGGTCGGGGGTTCGAATCCCTCCATCGGCTCGGAGAGCCGATGCGAGAAGCGGATCGAAGGATCCGGTCGAACAAAACGAGCAGCGGCAGACGAAAGCCCCCTCCGAAAGAGACGGCGCATGGCTCGAAGCCAGGTCGGGTTTCTTCGGAAACGGAAAACAAAACCGGAACAGGGAGCACAAAAATTGGGAAGTTACCAGAGTGGCCAAATGGGGCAGACTGTAAATCTGCTGGCTTACGCCTTCGGTGGTTCGAATCCATCAC
>ENA-UESI01000165-UESI01000165.1-human-gut-metagenome-genome-assembly--contig:-NODE-165-length-58232-cov-7.060356_pt1 | contig 58232 bp, 56 predicted proteins | sample MGYA00243005_ERZ508006 | MGnify/ENA primary metagenome ERZ508006 (study PRJEB26167, sample SAMN06115436) | human gut metagenome | host: Homo sapiens | place: China:Shandong | collected 2015-06-10... | reverse complement strand
AAAGGAGGAAGAGGGAAAAGAACGTAAGGTCATTCTCAGCTCCCGTGATGTTTATCAATATTTTTATCCGTTGATGTTAATGCCCTGTAATTTGCTTTTCTTGCAAAAGCAATCACAATATCCGGCTGTGTCTGTTTTAAAAATCTTCGTAAGTTAATAATGCGGTCAAGGAATTTCTTTACTCTTCCATCGTTCTCCTGTTCAGGAGTCAGCCCTACATGGATACGATGAATCTTTGGGTCTGTTTCATACTCATTTTCTCCCTGCGACTCTGTTGCGATATATACCTCATATCCATGATTTGCAAACTGTCCTGCAAGGTTAGTTACTACACGTTCTGCGCCGCCTCGTTCCAGGCATTGTATATGAAATACTATTTTCTTCATTTTCTACCCTTTCGGTAAATCTCTATCAGCATAATCCATGCAGACTGATAAAATAATCCTGTATTGTACAACATATATCTCATCTGAGGATAAATAGCTGCAGAGGTTCCTACTACATTTACTGCAATCGCTGTTAATACTACAATAGCCATACAAGCTGAGGATTGTCCTCTCTCTCTGCCAGACTGCATCTTAAATAAATAAATGATCATTCCTGTATAAGCAATGTACAGGAACAATGCAACCCAGTTAAGAACTGTATGAACCTTTAAAACTGTTGTAACAAATCCATGGACAATATTACTGCAGAATATTTTAAACATTCCAGGTATACAGGGAACAAGCAGCTCTTTCATCATTTCATTCATGATACGATTTGCATCAAGTTCCCGTTCCTGATCATTCATTCCCTGACTGATCTGTTCTTCACGTATAACTACATTTACAATATCAAACTTGATGCGATCATAAGAATTACTGTAATGCTCTTCTATATTATGCCATCCCTTACCTGCATATCCGGCATTATACTCTAATGCATCGGCTCTGTTCATTATCTCCAGAAAAAGTTTCTGATTCTCCTTATCTGAGATGTAAGATACCATATCCTTATCTGCTACATAGATTTCTGTTCCCAGAATAAAGCTGGAATCACCTGTATGAGGTGCGAATACCCCTCTGACGCCATAATTATATGTGCAGTCAAGTAATCTGGTTCCTGCAAATCCTAATATAACGATTACACCTGCACTAAAAACTGCAACATACCATTTCTTATCCTTCCACCATGAAGCAGCCAGGCATAGGAACAGCAATCCAAATGCTACTATCATCTGTTTTCTTGTAGACATTAATATAATAGCCCACACAAATGCCATGATCACATTTTTCTTTTTATGATCATAGATAATTCCTAATAAATTCCGCAAAAAACGCAATGCCATCGAACAGATATTCAAAAGCGAAATCATCATCGACGGCGACACCACGACCCTCGAACGCCTGCTGGAGGATTACGACGACGAAAGCGTGATCGAGGAAGGGCGCAAGATGCTGCATATCTCCGTACCGTCGAAGTCGATCGACATCACCATCGACAAGAAGCAGGGCGAACTGCGGGTCAACTCCGACGGCAAACAGGTGTCGGTCCAGGCCCGGAACGATGCGAACGAGGCATCGGTTACGGTGAAAGCCCAAACCGGCGAGCAAACCGAGAACGACGAATAACCCATGAGCATAAGTTGAAATAAAAAGTTTTTTCACCGAAGTACGGGCGGCATCCTTTTTGGGCCGCCCGTATTTTTGAAATTTTTAAAATTATTACTACCTTTGAACGGTTTTGTTTTTAATAAATGAGAGTATGGCCGGAATCAAAAGCATAGGCATTCTGACATCGGGCGGCGACGCACCGGGCATGAATGCCGCAATCCGCGCGGTAACGCGCAGCGCAATCTACAACGGATTTACCGTAAAAGGCATCATGCGCGGTTTCAAAGGTTTGGTATTCAACGAGATCGTTGAATTCAAATCGCAGAGCGTAAGCAACATCATCCAGTTGGGCGGCACGATCCTGAAGACTGCCCGCAGCGAGGAGTTCAAGACCGTCGAAGGCCGCAAGGCGGCTTACGACAACATGGTCGCCGCAGGTATCGACGCCCTGGTGGTGATCGGCGGCGACGGCTCGCTGACCGGCGCGGGACTTTTCGCCGAAGAATACAACGTCCCGATCGTGGGACTTCCCGGAACGATCGACAACGACCTCGGCGGCACGGACTCGACGATCGGCTACGACACGGCGCTGAACACCATCATGGAGTCGGTCGACAAACTGCGCGACACGGCGTCGAGCCACGAACGCCTTTTCTTCGTCGAGGTGATGGGTCACACGGCTGGTTACCTGGCGCTCAACAGCGCCATTGCCACGGGTTCCGAGGCGGCGATCATCCCGGAGATGGACACTGAAGTCGACCAACTGGCCGAACTGATCAACCACGGCTTCCGCAAGAGCAAAAACTCGGCGATCGTGATCGTCGCGGAGAATCCCAAGACGGGCGGCGCCACGGCGCTGGCCGAGCGTGTGAAAAAGGAGTTCCCGCAGTATGACGCACGCGTGACGATCCTGGGCCACATTCAGCGCGGCGGTTCGCCGACGGCTGTGGACCGCATCCTTGCTTCGCGCATGGGCGAAGCGGCGATCGAAGCTATACTCGACGGACAGCGCAACGTGATGATCGGCACGATGAACGGCAAGATCGTCTATGTTCCGTTCGCCAAGGCCGTGAAACACGACAAGGGCATCGACCGCGGCGCCCTGGAGTTGGTGAAAATCCTCTCGATATAGACATCTAAAACCCGAACATAAGCGAATGAAACGCGTAATTGGCATCGGCAATGCCCTGACCGACATGCTGGTCAACCTGAAAACCGACTCCGTACTGGGAAGGTTCAAATTAGCCAAAGGCTCGATGAGCCTCGTGGACACCCGGCTCCAGACCGAAATTTCGAAATCGGTAGCCGGACTCCCCTACTCCCTGTCGCTCGGAGGATCGGCCGGTAACACCATCCGCGCCATGGCGCAGTTGGGCAGCAGCGTCGGTTTCATCGGCAAAGTCGGTCCCGACACCACGGGCGATTTTTTCGTACAGGCGCTGGACAACCTCGGCATCGAGCCGATTATCTTCCGGGGCAAAGAGCGTTCGGGCAAATGCGTGTCGCTGATCTCCGCAGACGGCGAACGCACGATGGTCACCTACCTCGGTGCAGCCCTGGAGCTTTCGGCCGAAGAGATCGAACCGTCGATCTTCGAGGGTTACGACTGTCTTTACGTCGAGGGTTACCTGGTACAGAACCACGACCTGATCCTCAAGGCAGCCTGCACAGCCAAAAAATGCGGGCTGAAGGTCGCTATCGACCTGGCAAGTTTCAACATCGTGGCCGAGAACCTCGAATTCCTGCGCGAACTGGTGCGCGAATACGTCGACATCGTCTTCGCCAACGAGGACGAGGCCAAGACCTTCACCTGCGAAGCCGAACCGCTGAACGCCCTGCAGGCCATCTCGAAGCTGTGCGACCTCGCTATTGTCAAGATCGGCACGAAGGGCGCGCTGATCAAGCAGGGCGAAGAGGTCGTGCATGTGGGCATCATGGCTGCCGCCAAACGCGTCGACACCACGGGCGCCGGGGATTTCTATGCCGCCGGGTTCCTGGCAGGGCTCTGCGACGGGCTTTCGCTGCGCCAATGCGGTACGATCGGGGCCATCACCGCCGGCAAGGTGATCGAAGTCGTAGGCACGACCTTCGGCGAAGAGGCCTGGGCCGACATCCACCAGTTGGTAAACAAAGTCAAAAACGAGAAATATCTGTTTTAACGGATTTTTCCGCTCGAATACAAAAACCGCAGTCAAAAGCTGCGGTTTTTTATTTCCCAATCCGGGTAAACAGCCCCCGGCTGATCCCCCAGCGCATACGCAGCAGCCACACCGATTTACGGGGCGCCATCGTACAGCAGAGCACGAGCGTAGCCGCCCATTTGGCGATTTCCAGCACGAAAGTCTTCGGCAACCGGCCGTGAATCTCGGCCCGAAGCCGCTGGCTCACACCGACATTATAGCTCAGCCGCCGGAAATAGGCTTCGTTGAGCTTCGCGGGCGGGATGATGTGCCACATCACCGCTCCCGGCACATACCAGATCGTCTCGCCGCCGAGCAGGAGCCGTTCGAAAAAATCGTTCTCCTCGCCGCCGATCAACTCGCCGTTCACACGCCCCAGCGCAGGGTCGAAACCGTCGTAACCGGCCAGCCCCGCACGCCGGAAAGCCATATTTCCGCCTCCCGGAACCCGTCCCGCAGGGAACGGACGCACCTCGGAACCGAAATCCATCGGATTGGCAATCGGCATCTCGACGTATTTCGACATCCACGCCGGACGCCCCGTCGGGTATTCGGCGATAATCCGCCCCCCGGCCACGACGGCCTCGGGATGCGCCTCGAAGAATTCGAGGTAAGCCCGGAGAAAACCCGCGTTGACCCGTTCGTCGTCGTCGATAAAAGCCACCAGCGGCGCCTGCGCCTCCCTTAGTCCGCGGTTGCGGGCATACGACACGCCGGGCCCCTTCTCCCTGACAAGCCGCAGACTGCATGCCGGGTGCGCAGCGGCGAAGGCCGCAAAACACGCTTCGGTATCGTCCGTGGAGTTGTTGCTCACCACGACGCACTCCCACTCCGCACACGGCAAATCCTGCCGCACGACGGATTCGAGCGCGGCAACGAGTTGTGCGGCACGGTTATGGGTGGGAATGACGAGCGAGATCCGAATCATCGTGCGAATGTAACAATTTATCCGTAAAAAACCCGTATATTTGTTGGAAATATAAAAGCGATACGACAATGTATAAACTGATTCGTACCCTCATGCTGGCCCTTGCCGCGGTGGTCGTCACTACCGCCTCGGCACAGAGCGTCAGTTGGAAAAATTCGGTGGAACATCTCGGCGGCGACAGCTACCGGATCGTGCTCGAAGCCGCTATTCCCGCCCCTTACCACATGTACGATATGGGCCCCTACGACGGCGGTCCCAACGCCACGGAGTTCTCCTTTACCCCGGGCGAAGGCGCTGTCCTCGAAGGAGGCGTCGAACAACTGACCCGGCCCGAGCGCCATTACGACAAGACGTTCGAAATGGAGATCGGGACCTTCGCCAAAAAAGCCCGGTTCGCCCAGAAGGTAAAACTCACGGCACAAGCCGCGAACGTCGGAGTCAGAATCGACTGGATGATCTGCGACGACACGAGCTGCCTGCCGCCCGACGACACGGAGCTGACGATCACGATACCCGCCGGCGCAACGGTCGCAAGTCAGCCCTCGGCAACTCCGGAGGGCACAACAGCTCAGGCTGGGAGCACGACCACTCCGACCGAAAAAACAGTGTCCCCGGCCGCTGAAATCGTTCCTGCGCAGAAAGACGCCGCAGGCGGAAGTTCGCTGTGGGGACTGATCATCGAGGCCATTCTCTGGGGCTTTGCCGCGCTGCTTACCCCCTGCGTCTTCCCGATGGTCCCGATGACCGTATCGTTCTTCATGAAAGGCTCCGGAAGCCCCGCACTGGGCCGCGTCCGCGCCGGCATGTACGGATTCTTCATCGTAGCCCTCTACACGCTACCGATCGCCGCGATCATCTTGATTACGCGCGTCGTTGGCGGCGACGCCGTGACGGCGGATATTTTCAACTGGCTGGCGACACACTGGCTCCCGAACATCCTCTTCTTCCTGGTGTTCATGGTCTTCGCGGCATCGTTCTTCGGAGCGTTCGAGATCACGATGCCCTCGTGGATGGTCAATAAAACCGACTCGAAAGCCGACTCGAAGGGCCTTGCGGGCATCTTCTTCATGGCCCTGACACTCGTGCTGGTGTCGTTCTCGTGCACCGGCCCCATCGTCGGCTCGGTGCTGATCAAATCGACCGCCGGGGAGTTCTGGGCCCCGATCATCACGATGCTGGCCTTCTCCATCGCATTTGCGCTGCCGTTTACGATCTTCGCCTTCTTCCCCTCGATGCTCAAGAAGCTGCCCAAGAGCGGCGGATGGCTCAACTCGGTGAAGGTCGTGCTGGGTTTCATCGAAGTTGCGCTGGGCATGAAATTCCTTTCGGTCGCCGACCAGACCTACCACTGGGGGCTGCTCGACCGCGAAATTTACCTCGCCGTATGGATCGTGACTTTCTCCCTGCTGGGTCTCTACCTGCTCGGCAAAATCAAATTCGCCCATGACAGCGAAATGCCCTACCTCGGCGTAGGCCGCCTGGCACTGGCAATCATCACCTTCTCGTTCGTCGTCTACCTCGTCCCCGGCATGTGGGGCGCCCCGCTCAAGGGTCTTTCGGGCTACCTGCCGCCCCTGCACACGCAGGACTTCGTACTCGGACAGGAAGGTCCGGCCTCGACAACCCCGGGCGGCGATGCGCGCATGCTGCTGACCGTCGACGGCAAGAAACCCAAATACAGCGACTTCCTTCACCTGCCGCACAACCTCGAAGGATTTTTCGATCTGAAAGAAGCCGAGACGTACGCCGCGAAGGTCGGCAAACCCCTCTTTATCGACTTCACGGGCCACGGATGCGTCAACTGCCGCGAAATGGAGGCCCGCGTATGGTCCGACCCGCAGGTGTTGGACATCCTGCGGAACGACTACGTGATCGTGGCGCTCTACTCCGATGACAAGAAGGTGCTGCCCGAAAGCGACTGGGTAACCACCGACTCGGGGAAAGTGCTGAAAAGCCTCGGCAAGATCAACTCCTACTTCGCCCTGAAGACTTTCGGGGTCAACGCCCAGCCCTACTACGTATTGCAGGGCCGCAACGGGAGAGAGCTCGTGCCGCCCCGCGGCTACGACCTCAACGTACAGGGATTCATCGATTTCCTCCGCAGCGGCGTCGAAGCGTACAACAAACAGCAATAGGAAGCCTCTTTCCACGAAAAAGCCTGCGACCGCAATGGATCGCAGGCTTTTTCGTCAATTCCGGCAGAATCAGTCCGAAAACTCGTCGAACATCCGCGTGCTGAGGTATTTTTCAGCCCGGTCGGGGAAGACTACCACGATGTTGCCCTGCTCGATTTTCTGCGCCGTACGCACGGCGGCCAACATCGCAGCACCGCTGCTCATGCCGGCGAAAATCGCCTCCTTCTTAATAATCTCCCGGGCCATGGCAATCGCCTCCTCGCTCTCGATCATCTCCTGCACGTCGATCTGCGAGGGATCGTAGATATCGGGCACGATGGCTTCCTCCATATTCTTGAGTCCCTGGATGTAGTGGCCGCGGATCGGCTGTGCGCAGACGACCTTGATGTCGGGCTTCATCACTTTGAGGAAGCGCGAAAGGCCCATCAGCGTTCCCGACGTTCCGATGGCACACACGAGGTAATCGATATGACCGCCCGTCTGCTGCCAGATTTCCAGCGCCGTCGACTGGTAGTGCGCCAGGTAGTTGCTGGCATTGGCAAACTGGTCGGGCATGAAATAGTTGTCGGGATCGTCGGCCACCTTCTTCCGCGCAAGGCGTATTGCTCCGTCGGTCCCCTCCTCGGCAGGCGTCAGGATCACCTTCGCCCCGTAGGAGCGGATAATCTTCCGCCGTTCGATCGACACCGCCTCGCTCATCACGATCTCCACGGGATAACCCTTGACGATCCCCACGATGGCCAGGCCGATGCCCGTATTGCCCGACGTGGGTTCGATGATGGTCTTCCCGGGCGTCAGGCGGCCGTCCTGCTCGGCGGCTTCGATCATCCGGAGCGCAATGCGATCCTTGATGCTCCCCGTAGGATTGAAGCCTTCGAGTTTGGCAAAGATTTTAACTTTCGGATTGGGGCACAGCCGATTGATCCGTACCATCGGGGTTGTACCGATGGTCCCCAGAATATTTTTTTTAACCATAATAGCCTCTCATTTAACCGCGTAAAGATAATCATTTTCCGGAAATAACAGAAAAATCCCGGAGCATCCTCTCATTACGATGCACAGCATAAACGAAACGCCTGCACAATGAATGTGCAGGCGTCCGGTACATACATGCCCGAAAGGAGCGGATTACTTCTCCTTCCCGGTTCCGGCAAACGCCGATTCGATCTCCCGCTCCTTTTGCTGGCGCTCTTTGGCCGTAGGAGCCTTGCCCTCGCTGACCAGTTCGTCGATGTTACGTTCGAAATTCTGCTCACAAGGGTCACAAACAGTGTTTTTGTCCTCTTTCATATGCTTCGTATTATGCATTTCAAACCCCTTTGCTGCAAATAGTGCGCCGCAGCATGCAATTTTATCAGACCTTTTACAGGCTGTTCCTGCCAGTTCTCCCGGCAACAATTTGTCCGCCGGCAAAATTTCACTATCTTTATACAAATCCGACGCAACCCATGAAAATCGAAAAATCAACGCTCCCCGCAGACTCCATTCTCGCACAATACCGGGATGTGAATTACAGCGACTGTTTCCGCACCTGCCTTCCGGAACCGATAACGGCCAGCCCCGACGACCTGATGGGCGCATTCTGGACAACAAAACCCGGTTGGCTGCGACTGCTCTTCAAAATCCGGGACCTGCTGGTCAGGCCCTTCGGCCTAAAAACCGGAGACGACGGAGATTCCGAAGAACTAAAGTCGACCATCAGGAGCGGCGGAAGTTACCGCTTTATGTCCGTCGTCGGGAAAACACCCCACGAAACAGTCATCGCCCTCGACGATAAACACCTCAAAGCCTGGTTTTCGGTCCATATCGAAGACCGCTGCATCAGCCTGAGTACCCTGGTCCGGTATCACAACAAACTAGGTGTCGCCTACTTCACCCTGATCCGTCCGTTCCACAACATCGTCGTGAAATCCTTGTTCCGGCAGGTGATGCGGGCGTAAGGATATTAGTTATTTCATACCCCGAATTCTCCGCCTGGTCAATAAAAATCAGAAATTCAAATCTTCGACGAAATATAATCTGTTTTTTAGAACCGGATTATGGAGAAATCCGCTATTTTTGAAATGTCAACTACACAAAGCATCCGATGAAATTCCAACCGCCGGTCGAAGAGCGCAGCAATGAAGAACTTATAGGAATTGCCAATTCGACGACCGAATACTGGCAACAGGAGATAATCGACCAGTCGCGCAAAGAACTCGACCGCCGGGGCGTATCCAAGGAAGAAGAATCGGCCCTGCTAGCCAAATGGGCTGAAGAATCCCGACAATACGAAGCCGAACAGGCAAAATGGCTGGAACAAAATGCCACCGAACAATATAAGCTACATGAAAAATTGTTCATCCTCCTGCTCGGACCGCTTATCCTAATCGGGAGATCCATCTACGGAGCATCCCTGTCCGAACTGAAAGCCGGAAACTACAAATTGAAATACCGGCAGCGTTGGCTGCTCCTGTTATCGGGGGTGGGTCTCTGGATCATTGCACTCAACGTCCTCGAAATGATTCTCGAATACACAGAATCATCCTAAATCGGCCTTTCGAGAAACAATGCGGCAACAGGAAAAGCAAAAACATATAACCAATTTCAAAAAGTGGCCCGATTGTTCTATGAATTAGGAATCCCACCAATATGAAAAAAGCCCTATTCATCGCAGCAACACTGTACCTTCTGACTTCATGCGGGCAGCAACGCCATCCAACAGAAAATACAGAGTCCGCACAAGTCTCACGACTGGAGCAGATCGTTCTCCAGTTCATGCCCTGTTTCAGTTCACCGTCCATTTTGATTTGGGATGCCCGGAATTCCGATATTATTTTTCAGAATATAAGCATCCTGCACAAATCGTATAACAAAGAGGAAATAATTGCCGAGAACTCAATCAGGGATTACGATTATAGACCGCAAAGTCTTTATTGCAAGGCCGATTCTGCTTCGGCAGCCTTCATTCGTGACTCTTTGATTCTTTCGCCCGAAGACTTTGAAGACAACATGCCCCAAATTGAAGACGGAATGTCCATCCGGATAACAGGAATTTATAGCGACGGAACCCTTTTGAGCGGGGAGTTTAATACACCCAATGAGAATCAAGCTTCGTTATGCTATCTTCTACTCCATATTGCGGCGCAAAACCAAGCCGATTCATTGAGCAATGAATACCTAAAGTACATTCGTAAATACTTTGACCGGAAAGCAACCAAAATAGAGCGATTCAAGACCAGATAGCTCCAAAAAAACGGACAACTCTTTCGAATTGTCCGTTTTGGTAGCGGGAGGAGGACTCGAACCTCCGACCTTCGGGTTATGAGCCCGACGAGCTGCCAACTGCTCCATCCCGCGATATGTCTTCAGATTAGGATCTATCGCTTTTGCGTGTGCAAAGATAAGGCAAAAATCCGGATTATGCAAATATTTCTGGTCCGGACCCTGTCGAACATACCCTATCCGTCTCGCTGTCAGCCGCAAAAAAATTATTTTTTATATTTCTCGCACGTCATTTCCATCCGGAACTTCTGATAATCGTCCCCGGAAACGAATCCGTTGCTATTGAAAATATATTCACCTCCCGGCGAGGAGACAAGCATCCGTTCATCGTCATTTTCAACGAACGTAAACTCCCGGATATCCAACTCGACCGGCTCCATCCGGTTTCCGCGCTGCACGGTCATCTGCAACCGGCCTGCTTCGATCCGGATGTCGCCCTCGATTTTCGGCCCGCCGAGCATCCTCCGGGATGCCGCATAGGCAAAACCGGCAACCACCACGCAGAAAACCACAAACAAATAGGGGCGCATCTCCGGCGAGAAAAAACGGAAGATACTGCGATCGGAATCGGCATATACATAATCGACCGCCAAATATACCGCCCATGAAGCCGGTATTCCGTAGCGAACCAGATTGACCGTCCGCTTCAGGTTGCAGTTTCCATACTTGTAGCATCCCATAATCAGCAGATATTAGATGCGACAATCTCCGCCAGGTCACGGATTTCACCCTTCGTGCCGCGGCCGATGGCCTTCTTGCAGAGCGGGCAGGCCGTAACGATCACCTCGGCGCCCGTAGCGTCGAGTTCCGCGGCGACCGACTGCGCAATCCGCACCTGCTGGCCGTCGGAAATAGCCGTATTAGCCACCGAGGACCCGCAGCAAAGGGCGTTCTCACGCGTCGAAGCGGGTTCCAGCAACTCACCCACGGCTTCGATCACCGCACGCGGTTCGTCGTAGATGCCGCTGCCGCGTCCCAGTTCGCAAGGGTCGTGATAGGTAAAACGCGTAGTGCCGTGCGTCAGCGCAAGACGCCCGGCGCGAATCAGCCGCAGGATGTATTCCGAATGGTGCAGGACCTCGATACCCGGCAGGTCGTAATCCTCGCGGAAAACCTTGAGGCAGATCGGACACGAGGTCACGAGCGTCGTAATGCCGTGCTTACGGAACAGTTCGGCATTGTATTTCATCATTTTGCGCGCCGAATCGGTCTCGCCCGCAAGTTTCAGCGGCCGGCCGCAGCAGACACCGCCTTCGCGGTCGGCCCACCAGACCTCCTCGCCCGCAGCCTCGAAGATCGTGGACATCGCCGACATCGTACGCGGAGTCAGCAGGGTCATGCAGCCTGCAAAGTACCCCACCTTGCCTTCGCCCTGCGAACGGTCCAGTCCCTTGAAATAGCCGTAGCGGCGTTCGTCGGGGACATTGCGCATCTTGTCGCGCGAATTGATACGGAGCGTATTGAGGTCGATGCCGACGGGGCATTTCTCGGCGCAGCGGCCGCACATCAGGCAATTATCGGCCGTCTGGAGGCGCAGCATGTTGTAGCGGCGGTCGCGCAGGAAGTAAACCGACTGCACGTCATTGATCCCGAGCACGCTTTGCAACTGGCAAGGGTCGATGCAGATGCCGCAGCGCGAGCAGGCCTCGACCTGGAAATTATCGTAAGAGGACTCCTTCTCACCCGAGCGCAATTTGTAATGGCGCAGGAAAATAAGGGGTATCTCCGTAAAAATATGCATGTAACGCGAGAACGGCAGCGCCACGAAGAACACCCCGAGACACGACGAGTAGAACCACCATGCCACGGCTTCGAGGTTCATCAGCGGCATCACGCCAATATGCCCGGCCATCCATGAACCGAGGCTTCCGGTGAGGAATCCGCCGCCGCCGTAGAGCGCGCACGTGGCGCTTTCAGCCACCAGACGCGCCGGAAATATGAACCACAGCGCCGAAAGAGCCACCCTGTCGCCCAGGACATGTTTCGTTGTGCGGCGCATACCCATTGCCCGGGAGTAGAAACGCTTTCCCCAAGCCAGCGCCACGCCCGAAAGGACAAGCAGCAGCAGCAGGTCCATCACGAAATCGAAGAAGGGTTTGTGCTCCAGGCCCGTAGCGAAATACTTGAAAAAGACGTGCCCCTGCAACGGCACATAACGGAAACCGAGATAAGATATGGTCTCGATCCACCCCACGGCAATCAGCAGGAACCAACCGAAGGCCAGCGACATGTGCATGTAGCCCAGCAGCGGATTGACCTTGAAGATGCGGCGGTGGAGCAGCGATTCGCTCACCACCTCCCACGCCGCCGCAAAGGTGCGGCGCGTCGGCAGCCCGAACAGGATGCGTTTCTTATCGGCGCGGGGCAGGCGGTAGAGCCACGAACCCCACTTCCACGCCAGGATGGCGAACATCACCGCGGCGCCGATTATGAACGGTATGCAGAATGGTGCGTAGAAAGTCATCGTCAGAAATCCCCCAGTTTACGTTTGATAAGCATTACCACGCCGCGCGTATTGATGCCGCGCGGGCAAACCAGCCGGCATTTGCCGCACAGCATGCACTTGTTCATCTCTTCGTAGGCCCCCTGGTATTCGCCGCGGCGCACCAGCGTGTGCACCTTGCGGAAGTTGAACTCCGTGAGGTTGCCCGCCGTACAGACCGCCGTACAGGCCCCGCATCCGATGCAGGCCTGCAACTCGGGCATCTCGTGCAGAATCTCGTCGCTCTTGCGCAGGTTGTTGCGGTCGATGTCGATGGCCCGGGGCTTCGAGATGGTATATCCGAAATTGATTGCCGCCATACTATGCCCCCACGTATTTGGCCGCAGCGTCAGCCGCAACGATCCCCTCGTTCAGCGATTCGCCGATATTCTTGGGCGCGGAGATGGTTCCAGCATAGAAAATACCGTCGACATTGCTCTTCACATTGCCCAGGAACATATCACGCGGGGCCATGAAACCGCTCGCGGCGCGCTTAAGCCCGGCCCCTTCGGCAAACGCCTCGTTGTCGTCGTTGGCGCGCATGCCCACGATCAGAATCAGCATATCGACGCTCATGCGCAGGGGACGGCCCGTCAGCGTATCCTCGGCCTTGATCTGCACCCGTCCGTCGATCATCGGACTGGCCTCGGAAATTCGCCCGCGCAGGAAGTGGATGTTATACTTCTGCTGCGCTTCGCGGTACATCTCCTCGTAACCGGGACCGAACATGCGGATGTCCATGTAAAAGTTGAAAACGTCGGCCTCGGGAAAGAGCTGTTTCATCTCCATCGCCTGCTTCACGCCCGTGATGCAGCACACCTTCGAGCAGTGCTGCTGGCAGACCTTCTCGTCGCGCGAACCCACACAATGAAGGAAAGCAATCCGTTTGGGACGCGAACCGTCGGATTTGGCCACGCGGCCCTCGTTGAGCATCCGCTCGATATCGACCGTCGTGAAGACGTTGTCGTAGATGCCGTAACCGTACTCCTCCTTGACCGAGGCGTCGAAAAGCGTGAATCCGCTGGCCACGACCACCGAGTCGCACGGCAGCGTCCGGCCATCGGCGAGCGTCACGGAGTTTTTCGAAAACCCTTTGACTTCCGTCGAGGTCAGGACCTCGATACCGCTCTCGTTGATCCTGCGGCGCAGTTCGGTCAGCACCTCCTGTGCGGGCGTAAACGACGGGAACAGCACGTGCCAGCCCCGGAGTTTGCCACCCAGTTCGGCCTCCTTCTCGATGATGACGGGCTCGACGCCCTGGTCCGCGAGGCGCAGGGCCGTCTGCATGCCTGCAACGCCGCCGCCTATGATTATAACCGTCTTCTTCATTACTCTCTGATGTCGTAAATGGTATCCGTCGGGCAGCAGTTGACGACCGCCGACGCAGGTTTTCCGATATATTTTCCATTGCGGCCGAGGTATTTGGCCGCGGGGTCGTATTCGACGCCCATCTTGTCGAGCAGGGGCTCCACATCGACCTGGTGCATCTGCATACCCAGTTCCCAGGGATCGTAGCCCAGCACCAGCCCGGCCATCTCCTCATAGGTGAGCACCGGGATTCCGTGACCGTTCTGGCCGTAGGTCGTACCCTCCATCTCGGCGATGGTATACTGCCACTTGTCGAGGAACATCGCACAGCCCGGGCAGTTGGCCACGATGAAATCGGGCTTGTAAGGGGCCATGCTCTCCAGTTTCTTGTGCGAGTTGGCGATCGAATAACCGCGGTTGGCCTGCACGAGGTAGTTACGGAAACCGAATCCGCAGCAATGCCGGCGTTCGGGATAGTCGACGCACTCGCCGCCCCACGACTCGACCATGCCGGCCAATACATAGGGAAATTCCGAGCCTCCGATACCCGATTTCGGGAATATCTTGGCATAGTGGCAGCCGATGTGCTCGACGACCTTCAGCGGCTCGCCCGTCGCTGCGTTGACCAGCCGTTTTTTGGCTTTCGCTGCGATCTCCTCCCGGAAATGGAACACGATGTCGGAGGTATGGGCCAGGCTGGCCGGTTTCCTGAACTCGCGTTTGGTAGCTTTATAGAGGTTCTCACGCGCCTTCTCTTCCGTCTCGGGAAACTCGTGCCACGTGGCCAGAATTTCCGAATAGACGCCGAACGAGGTGATGCACGACGACACGAGGTTTTCATACCCCGCTTCGGTCATCAGCGCGAACTGGCGCGCCACGACGGTCATGATGGTCTCCAGCGGCACGATGTCCGAATGGTAACCGATGCCCGTGCACGAGGAGTGCAGCGGATCGTCCGTCAGGTCCTTGCCCAGGTCGTTGCGCAGCATGTCGATAAACAACTTCTCGCTGCCCGGGAAAAAATTCTGCCGGATGCAGCTTCGCGCATAATAATAATGGTCGTCGGCGATCTCCTTCTGGTAATCCTGCCAACTTTTTCGCTTCATAGTCATCTTTAGTAATGCTCGTTACTGTTACTGAGGAAGACATCCATCATGTACTTCTGGTCGGCTCCCTCTTCGTAACCCAGTTCGCGGGCCTTGCGGTCGGAGTGCTGTTCGATCGTGTCGAACATCTCGCTGCCGCCGCTGACCTTGAATATCTCGTTGATTTCCGAGAGCGACTGCTCGTCCAGGCGGCGCAGGGCCCCGGCGCCGTGGCGCATGTAAACGGGCGTGAACTGGCCGTAAATCTCCTTGTCGTTGTCGTAAATCCACTGCCAGACGGTTCCCTGCTCGGGGTGCAGTTCAGGCTTGACGAGCCGCGGCACGATGCAGTAACCCGTGCGGAGGATATTCTCGCCGATGATGCGTTTCAGCGCCAACTGTTGACGGCCCTTCTCGCTCTCGACGAAAAACCCGAGTTTCTGCGACAACGTGCGCAGCGCCTGGATCACATAACCCGGCGTATTGCCCCGCGGGCAGCGCGGACGGCACGACATACACTCGCCGCAATACCAGATCGTATCGCTCTTGAGCAGCTCTTCGATGGCCTCGTCGTCGCGCGTCTGGACAATCGAGACGATCTGCCGGGGGTCGTAATTATAGAACTCGGCCGCCGGGCAGACACCCGTACAGACACCGCAGTTCATGCACGATTGAAGGCCCTCCTTCATCCGCACATCCTCCATGAGCATATCGAAATACTTGGTAGTCATAGATTCATTTTTTTTGAGGTTTTCCGCACCGGCCGTTCCATATCGTCGTCCCCTTGCCCTCGCAGGGAAAGGCTTGCCGCACGCGGCCGGACCGCGGACAGGACGGAAACGGAAGGCACAAAAAAACCTTTGCAGTGCAAAGGTAGGGAATCCGGCCGAGCCGGGAAGTAGTATAAATACCTAATTTGCCCCGCACGACGGCGGGAACCGGGGAGGGAAGTTCCGAAACAAGCCCCGGAACAAGCGGCACGGGAGGCTCCGGACGCTTACTGCCGCTCCCAGGTCTCGAAAGCAAAGGGCCAGGGATAATCCTTGCCGCAAGGGAACGATTCCGAGGCCACGAGCCGCCACTCCCGTTCGTCCCACTCCGGGAAGCGCGTATCGCCCTCATAGGCATGGAAAACGCGCGTCAGGTAGAACCGCCGGGCCAGCGGCAGAGCTTCGGCGTAGATTTGCGCCCCGCCGATCACGAAAACCTCCTCGCCGGCCGGAAACAGCGCCACGGCCTCCTCCAGCGAATGCACCACCGTGCAGCCCGCAATTTCGACCGCCTGCCGCGTAATCACGACATTCGTTCGGTTGGGAAGCGGACGCCCGAGCGATTCGTAGGTCTTCCGGCCCATAATCACGGCATGGCCCGTCGTCGTGGACTTGAAATGCTTCAGGTCCTCGGAAATATGCCACAACAGGGCATTCTTATTGCCGATAACGCCGTTCTCGGCAACGGCAACGATGATTGAGATCATAATTCGAACAAGTCCGTAATGCGTTCTCCGCAGCTCAGGTAATATGCCTGCCATCCCTGGCTGCGGGCCGCAGAGACGTTGGCTTGGTTGTCGTCGATAAACAGGAGTTTTCCGGCAGGCAGCCCGATCTCCCGGGCGACGTGACGGTAGATTTCAGGATCGGGTTTACGCAGGTGTAATTCGTCCGAATAGAAGCAGCGCACGAACAGGTCGTCGAACCGTCCCCCGAACTGCTTGCCGAACAACTCCCGAAAATAAACGCGATGCGGCAGGTTCGTATTGCTCAGCAGGTAGACCGGACAATGCCGCCCCAGTTCCCGGATCAACGCCACACGGCGCTCGTCGAAGGGCAGCAGCATTGCGTTCCAGGCGTCCTGTACCGAAGCGTCGCTGACAGCCCCTGCGGCGGGATACTCGCTGCGAAACGCCCGGATAAATCCGGCCCAGTCGAGCAAGCCCAGTTCGAGATCGCAGAAAACCGACGCTTTGCCGGCCACAATATCCTGCACATCGATCGTCGCAGCGCTCAACCGGCTCAACGCCGCGAGGGAGCGCTCGATATCGATATCGAGGACGACACCTCCCAGATCGAAAACAAGGGCTTCGACGCTTTCGGGCAAAACAGCCGGAATCGAAATCTTCATCTATCGGAATGTTAAAATGACATCGGGGCCTTGATCGCAGGCCACGGATCGTAGCCTTCGAGCGTGAAATCTTCGTAACGGAAATCGAAAACCGATTTCACATCGGGATTCAACCGTAGCCGCGGCAGCGGACGCGGCGTGCGTGCAAGCTGCTCGTCGACCTGCTCCAGGTGATTCAGGTAGAGGTGCGTGTCGCCCAGCGTATGGACGAACTCGCCGGGCTGCAAACCGCATACCTGGGCCATCATTGCGGTCAGCAGGGCGTAGGAGGCGATGTTGAACGGCACTCCGAGGAATGTATCGGCGCTGCGCTGGTACAATTGGCACGACAGCCGCCCTTCGGCCACATAGAACTGAAACAGCACATGACACGGCGGCAGGGCCATCTCTTCGATTTCGGCGACGTTCCACGCCGAGACGATGATTCGGCGCGATTCGGGATTACGGCGGATCAGGTCGACCGCCTGGGCAATCTGATCGACGAAACCGCCGTCGGGCCTGGGCCACGAACGCCACTGGTAACCGTAGACGTGGTTCAGATCACCGAAGCGGTAACCCTCGACGGGCGACTCGACGCCCGCCGCCGAAAGAAAGGTCTCCCGGTCGACGGGCAGCACCCCGTGGCGCACACACAATTCGTTGTAATAACGGTAAGCGTCGTTGTCCCAGATGTGGACGCCGTTGTCGACGAGGTATTTGATATTGGTCTCCCCTTTCAAAAACCACAACAGTTCGTGGATCACGCCTTTGAGGAAAACCTTCTTGGTCGTCAGCAGCGGGAACCCGGCTCCCAGGTCGAAGCGCATCTGGTGACCGAAAATCCCTTTGGTCCCGGTTCCGGTGCGGTCGCCCCGCACGACGCCTTCTTCCTTGATCCGGCGCAGCAAATCGAGGTATTGTTTCATGGTCTAAATCGATAGGATCGTTATTTGTTATTCCCCGTTCCCCGGGAAAGTCGTTTGAATACCGCCCCAAACAGCACCCGGCCGGGTTTTATCTCGTATACATTTTCAACGTCAGCTCCCCCGTCCCGTCGAGCACCGCATAGGAGGGATTTTCAGCCCAGCAACCGAGGTTCACCACGTGCAGCCGCCCGTCGCGGTAGTCGCGCGGGAAATGCATGTGCCCGAAGACGAAGTGATCGACTTCGTGCGTCTCGGCGTATTCGCGGGCATATGCGATCAGCGGCTCGGTATGCGGCTCGCCGCAAGGCCCCGTATAGGGTTCGGTCATCATGGTTCCGCGGGCCGACTCTGCGTTGTGTCCTTTGCGCGATTTGCCGCTCCACCAGAAGCCGAAGCGCAGCGCCCAGTCGGGGTGTACGCCCCACGAAAAGAGCCATTTCAGCGTCCGCGAACGGAATATGCGGTTCAGGAGTTTGAGCATCGGCATGCCGTCGATGTTCATGTTGTCGCCGTGGGCGATAAAGATTTTTTTACCGGAAAGGGTCAGGACCTGCGGGGAAGTATAGATTTCGAGCCCGCATTCACGCGTGAGGTAGTCGCCGACCCACATATCGTGGTTACCCGTGAAGAAGACCACCCTTACACCCCGGTCGGTCAGCTCGGCCAGTTTGCCCAGCGTCCGCACGAAGCCCTTGGGGACCACGCGGCGGTATTCGAACCAGAAGTCGAAGATATCCCCGACCAGAAAAATCGCCTCCGCATCCCGGGCCGCAGCGTCGAGCCATGCGACGAAACGCCGTTCGACCGCCCGCACAGACTTGTCGTCACCCGCCCCCAAATGTATGTCGGATGCGAAATAATACATTATTTGGTCAGTTCATCCAGTTTTGCTTCGAGACTCTTGCCGTAGATGTTCTTGGCCACGATCGTGCCCTCCTTGTCGATCAGGAAGTTCGCCGGAAGCCGCTGTACATTGTAGAGACCCAGCGCCACGGAAGCGCGCCCGCGCAGGTCGCTGACCGAAACCCAGGGCAGTTGCTGCTCCTGCACGGCCGTGATCCACAGGGGCTTCGACGTATCGACAGCCACCTGATAAACCTCGAATCCGACGGGGGCGTCGGTGTATTTCTTATACACCTCCTTCAGGTCTGCGTTCAGCGCGTTGCTCGTCCCGAGTTCCGCGGACCAGAAGTCCAGCAGCACGACCTTCCCGGCCAGCGACGAGAGTTTGATCTTCTTGCCGTAAATATCGGTCATCTCGATATCCGGATGGCGGGCTTCGGTGATCTGCGAGGAGAGGCTGATGCGCGCGTCCATACGGGCGATCTCGGCCAGCAGCGACTGCAGGTAAGGCGACTCGGGATAGGTCTCTTCGAGAGCCTCGACAACGGTACGGTAGTAGACCACGTCGCTGTCGCCGTTGAAGAGGTATGTATCGCCCGGAAGCCGCTGATAGAGGGCGTAAACCGCCGCCAGCGACGACTTGTGCTCGATGATGAACCGCAACTGCTCGCGGCGGATGCGGTAGTATTCGGCCGTGTACTCCTTGATCAACGTCTTACGCTCCTCCTCCGAAAGGTTCGTGCGCGCAAACTGCATGCCCATGTTCTCCAACTGTTGGGCCCCGGTGACGAAAGCCTGGTAGAACTGGCGCAGCAACTCCGACTCGGCGGAACCCTCCACCGTGTAGTTGCGGATAATGCTGCCCACGGAACTGACCGTCACCCGGTCGCCGCCGGCGATAAGCAGCGGGATACGCTCACCGTCGTAGATCACATTATATAAGGAGGGATTTTTCGCTACACCCGTAAGTTCCATGCGGTAACTGCCGTCCGCGGCCAATGCCGCCGAGTCCACGACCGACTGAGTCAGCGGCAGAACCTGCTCCAGATAGATATTTTTCGCGTCGCCGCCGACAAAGCGGCCCGAAATCCTCACTTTCGACGACTGGCAGCCGCACATCAGGGCAGCGGTCGTAAGCGTTACGAAAAGCGTTTGCTTGTTCATTTACTATCGTTTTCGCGGTTAATGGAGAACAAAGATAATACAAACCGGGTGGAGTGCCAAATTTATTTTGAGCGCCCCGGGGTACTGTTTATCTTTGTAAAGATAATGATTTTCCGCATATGCGCACCATTTATTTCGACGAATTACGGTGCTGTCCGTTGTTTTTCGTGAAATTGCGGTACGGTTGCTGATTACGGTTTTTCTGCTGCCGCTGCTGCTGATGAGGCTGGCGGTGCTGCTGTGCGCCCTTCTGGGGACGCGCCGAAAAGGGCTGTTTATAGTCGCTTCGGAGATTATTTAAGGCCACTTCGTCGATTTGGATAGTGCCGCCGGACATTCGTTTGATGTCTTTTACGATCACTTCGTTGTTGGGGTGCTCCTGGTTGTATTCGTAACTCTTCGTGCGCATGTAGCGGGCCAGGTTGTCGACCGTCCGGGCAACGGCCTGCGGATTGCGTTCGCCGGCAAGATTATGAATCATCCGCTCGACGTATTTGCCGTAATGTTTATAGGTGATACGCCCCTGCGAATAGGGCATCCGGCGGGGTGAAACGGTCAGTTCCTGACGCGACGGCTGGGGATAGGGAGAGTCCACATCCAACTGGAAATCAGACATAATAAAGAGGTGGTCCCAGAGTTTGTGGGTAAAATCGGCCGTATCGCGCAACAGGGGGTTCAGGTTGCCCATCACGGCAATCACGGCCCGGGCCTGGCGGTTGCGCTCGCGGCGGTCTTCGATCTCCAGCAGCGAGTCGATCATCTCCTGGATATGACGCCCGTATTCGGGCAGGTACAACTTGCGTCGTGTGTAATTATAATTCTTCTTCATATTGTATTTGCGGTCCGGCGCACTGTTGCAATTCGTCCGCCGAAGCCTCCGGCAGGGCCATTGCGATAGACCTGTTCAAGACGTTTTTCCGGGTTTTCCGCACCTCGTGGCCGGACCAGCCGAAATTGGTTTTACACCGCAGAATGCCCTAACTTTGGGACACGGGCAGTGTAAAACCGGGTGTGAATAAACCGGAATCTTCCGGCCTTCACCAAGGCTTCACCTGCTTAAGTCGGTGTTTTTCACCGGCAAAATTACGTAAAATTTCAGGAAAAACAAGCTATGGCAAAGGTTTTAATTCTGGACCAATCAAAAAGTGTGCGAAACATTCTGCGCGAACGGTTGGAGTATGAAGGTTTTTCGACGGAAGCCGTCGAGAACGAGGCTGCGGCCTCGGTGTTGTGTGAAAAGATTCCGTTCGACGTGATCCTGTCCGATACGGAATGCAAAGTCCCGGACGCAGGCATACCGTTCATAGCGCTTTCGTCCGACACCTCGATCGATACCGCGCTCCAGGCCGTACGCAACGGCGCGCAGGATTTCCTCACCAAACCCATCGACATGAACCGGCTGCTGCAATCGCTGCACCGTACCATCGACAACCCCGCACCCGCACAGGCAGCCCCTCAACAGGCTCCCGCAAGGCGCAGCCGCCGCGCACACCCCTCGCAGGCGGAACAGATCATCGGCATCTCGCCCGAAATCGAACATGTCCGCCGGCTGATCGACAAGGTGGCCCCGTGCGAGGCCCGCGTGCTGATCACGGGCGAAAACGGCACGGGCAAAGAGCTCGTGGCCCGCTGGCTCCATGCCAAGAGCGTCCGTGCCGCGGCCCCGTTCGTCGAGGTCAACTGTGCGGCCATCCCTTCGGAGCTGATCGAGAGCGAACTCTTCGGCCACGAGCGCGGAGCCTTCACCTCGGCCGTCAAACAGCGCAAAGGCAAGTTCGAGCAGGCCGACGGCGGCACGCTCTTCATGGACGAAATCGGCGACATGTCGCTGGCGGCGCAGGCCAAAGTCCTGCGGGCCCTGCAGGAGAGCCGCATCAGCCGCGTGGGCAGCGACAAGGACATCGAAGTCAACGTGCGGGTGGTGGCGGCCACGAACAAGAACCTCCGCGAGGAGATCCAGAAAGGCAATTTCCGCGAGGACCTCTACCACCGCCTGGCAGTGATCGTGGTGCGGGTTCCGCCGCTGCGCGAACACGCCGGGGACATCCCGGCGCTCGTCGACCACTTCATCCGCACGATCGCGGCCGAATACGACTCCGCGCCGAAGCAGATCGACGCCGAAGCGCTGGCGGCCCTGCAACGGATGCAGTGGAGCGGCAATATCCGCGAACTGAGAAACGTCATCGAGCGGCTGATCATCCTCTCCGGGGAGCGCATCACAGCCCAGGACGTGAAAGAGTACTGCTGATCAGAACTGAAACCCGATTTGCAGCAGGAGCGAGCCGTGACTCAGCTTTTCAGCGAACTGTGCCGAGAAATAAGGCCCGTCGTAGCTGCGGAGCCGTTCCAGCTTCTGCAATTCGTAACCCGCAGCGACAAATATCCGCCGCACAACGCACAACGCATACAGCACACCGACGGCGGGACTCAACAAAAAACCGCCCTTCGCCTCTTTCTGCAGAGCAAAAGCATATCCGGCGGCGCACCCGGCATAGGGCGTGAAGCGGCGGGGCCGCAGGAGCAGCAGCCGCGCTTCGGCGTAGAGCGGAATCAAAGTCTTCTCATAACGGGAAATCCCCGTTCCGGCGCCCGTCCAAAAACGGGCGCTTATTTTATAATACCCCGCCGCACGCCACACGAAGGGCGTCGAAGCAGGTTCGTTCAGGGCAATGCCCACACCCAGGGCTGTCGAGTAAGCGAAGCGCGACTCGGACTGTCCCGAGGCGGTCACGGCAGCAAGCACCGCCGCCAGCAGGAAAACAGCGCTTTTCATCGGATGCAGACGGTGATGCGTTTCACGATGCGGAGCGCCGTCGTCAGTCCCGAAAGGTCATCGTAAACCGCCCCGCAACTGCCATCGGGACTGCTGTGTCCCAACAATACGGCTTCGAACTCCCGTTCGCCCGACGACAGGTCGACCTCCGCGGCATAGACCAGCGCAGGCTGTCCGCTGCCGTTTTTCCCGCCCGAATAGCCGGGGTCGCCTTTCCGGGCCGACGCAGGATAAGCCTCGTTGAAATCGGTCGAGTGGTTGACCTCGACCTTCACCACAAAATGTGTCAACCCTTCGGCAGGCGACAGTTTCAGGTCGAACGAACCGCGCGGCGTAGCCCCCGAAATACCGTCGGTCAGCGGCTTGTCCTTCGTCGGCAGGTAAAGCCCGTCGGCGTACCGTACACCCCGGGCGTGACACCAATGGGGCAAAGCCTCTGCACGGCGGCTGCCCCCGGCCATGGTCCACGACTGGGTGGCGATCTTGTGGCTCACGTAGACCGTCGCGAGATAAGTGCCCGCCGTGTCTTCCACCCACACCGCAACCTGCGGCGCATTTTTCTTTTTCATCCCCATGAACAACGGATAGTCGTGCAGCCACGCATCTCCCTGCTCGACGACCACTTTCAGGCTTCCCTGCTCGTACCCGACCAGTTCCTTGTCGCACCCGGCGAACAACACCAAAGGCAAAATCCATCCTAATCCCATTTTTCGCATCGTTTTAATTCGTTTATGCCATGTTACCAACAAGTAACATTTCCGTCAAAAAAAAGCCGCACCGACGGCTACGACTTCAGGATCGCATCGACAAGCCGGTCTATCCCCTGTCCGATCCGCTCCCAGCCTGCATCTTCCTGCAACGAAATGCCGTTGTAAACGGGACAGAACTCCCCGAGCAAGACCAGGTAGGTCACCGACGCCGACAGCAGCGAAGCCAGCGGGGCTATCTGCTCTTCCGAATGGCCCGTCACGACGCAAACCCGGCGGATCAACTCCCGCCCGACCTGCTCGCGCTGTTCGCGCAGGCGCACGATCAGCTCGTTATCCGACGACAATTCCCACCGGTACAACCGTTTCAGCGTCGCATCCCCGCGGAGCCGCGCAATCTGCTCCCGGAACGTCCGCTTCAGGAACTCCGGCAACTCCCCGCGGTCCGGAAGGTCCTGCGGAAAATTCAGCCACAGGTCGTAACGCCGGATATAGGCCGCCAGCAAGCCCTCCACCGAACCGAAATAGCGATACACCAGAATCTTGGAAACGTCCGACCGGGCGGCAACCGCGTTGACCCCGATCTTCTCGAACCCGCTCTCCCGGACCAGTTCGCCCACCGTATCGACCAAACGCCGTTCGGTCGCTTCCCGGTCGCGCTCTGCTGTTATTTTTCGGCTTGTTACCATTCGGGAACAAATATAAGGTGCAAAAACGGATTCTGCAAATTTTTCCGGATTTTATAGCAATTCCAACAGTTCGTCAGGACGGTCGACCAGATGCCGCGCCCCGGCTGCGACGAGCTCCTCCCGGTCGCGAAAACCCCACGTCACCCCTGCCGAGCGCACTCCGGCAGCCGCCGCAGTTTCGATATCCACACCCGAATCACCGACGTACAGCACGCGTTCTTTAGCCGTGCCCGTCAGCGCGAGAATTTCCTCAACGACTGCCGGCGAAGGTTTCAGCGGCACGTCGGGCCGCTGGCCGAAGACTGCCGCGAACTCCACCTCCGGGAAAAACAGCCTGACGAGCTTTTCGGTTCCGGCCTGGAACTTGTTCGACGCTACGGCCATCCGTACGCCCCGCCGTGCCAGTTCGGCGAGCAGTCCGGGAATGCCCGAATAGGGTTTTGTATAGGTGTCGATATGCTCCGTGTAGTATTTTACGAAATCGGCCCGCACGAGCGCGACGTTTTCAGGCGTGCGCAGCGGTTCGGGCAGCGCCCGCTCCACCAGCCGCATGATGCCGTTGCCGACAAAATGACAGTATTCCTCATAGGAGTGCTGCGGAAGTCCCCTGAGGGCCAGCACGGCGTTGCATGCGACAGCCAGGTCCCCGATCGTATCGAGCAGCGTGCCGTCGAGGTCGAAGATGACGAGTTCGGTATTCATTTTTTCCGTTTTATTTTCCACCCCACAGCCGCGACAAGCAGCGACATCAGCGGGGAGACGATATTAAAAATACAATAGGGCGCATAAACGAAGGTCGAAACCCCGAGCACCGTGGCCTGCGTCATGCCGCACGAGTTCCACGGGATGAGCACCGAGCAGACCGTCGCCGAGTCTTCCACCGAACGGCTCAGCAGCCGGGGCTCCAGCCCCCGTTCGGCATAGAGTTCCTTGAAAAGCCGCCCCGAAAGGATGATCGAGATATACTGGTCGGCAGTGCAGAGGTTGAAGAAGATTCCCGCGCCCACCGTGGAAGCCACAGCCGAAAAGGTGCGGCGCACGAACCGCAGGAAAATAACCGTCAGCGAACGCAGCATGCCGCTGCCGGTCATCACCCCGCCGAAGCACATGGCGCAAATAATCAGCCACACGGTGTTGAGCATCCCGGCCATGCCGCGCGTAGCGACCAGTTCATCCAGTTGCGGCGTTCCCGTCGGGATGGCCGTCGGCCCGAAGCAGGTCATCAGCACCCCCTTGAACCCCGACATGAAGTCCAGCCCCTCGACACCCGCCACCCGGGCCACCATTTCGGGCTGGGCCGCGAGCATCGCCGCGCAGGCAAAGACCACAGCGCAGAACAACGTCACGATGGCCGGCAGTTTTTTCGCGATGAGTATTCCCGTGGCCAGCGGGACCAGCAAAAGCCACGGCGAAATGCGGAACGTCGCGGCGAGTGTCGCAGCATACTGTTCGGCATGCGTTGCGGCCCCGTGGTCGAGCGCCAAACCCGCGACGGTAAAAACTCCCAGGGCGATGAGCATCGACGGCACGGTGGTGTAAAGCATATAGCGGATATGGGTAAACACGCTGACGCCGACCGTCGACGAAGCCAGCACCGTGGTATCGGACAGCAGCGAAAGTTTGTCGCCGAAATAGGCCCCCGAAATGATGGCTCCGGCAACCCACCCTTCGGGGAATCCCATCGCCTCGCCGATGCCCATCAGGGCGACGCCGATCGTAGCGATGGTGGTCCACGAACTTCCGGTCATCAGCGACACTACGGCGCAGATCGCACACGAGGCCACGAGGAAAAACGACGGATGGAGGATTTGCAATCCGTAGTAGATCATTGTCGGAACCACGCCCGAAATCATCCACGTACCCGCGATGGCGCCGATCAGCAGCAGGATGACGATCGCCGAAGCCGACGCGCGGATATTGTCGATGATGGACTCCTCCAGTACGGCCCAGCGGCAGCGGTAAACGCCGATTGCGAGCATCACACAGACCGACGTGGCCGACAGCAGGGCGATCTGGCTTCCGCCGTTGATCGCATCGCCCCCGAAGGCCCGGATCACCACATAGAGCAGCAGCGTGAGCACCGCCAGCGGAATGGCCGACACCCACGGCGACGGCAGTTTTTCGGTATTTTCCTTCATCGTTTTTCCCGATTGACTTTTACGGGGGACAAAAGTACGAATTTTCCCCGGACTTTTCGGTCGCAAAAAGGATAAACCCCGGTTTTCATCCGTCGTATTGCAGTGTTTTCCGGCAACAAAAAGCCACAAGACCCTTACCGCGGCAACCGCAAAATTCCACCTTCGGGTAGCCGTTTCCGGCCGTATCATACCCCCGGCGTGTTTTTTCGGGCCCGAGACTTTCATATTTCCTTTTTTCTGTTTAACTTTGATAGAACATCCAAAACGCAGCAAGATGGAAACGATCCGCAAAGTGATCCGGTTTTACGTCGAGGGATTCCGCGAAATGACCGTGGGACGCACCCTGTGGGCCATCATCCTCATCAAACTTTTCATCATGTTCGCCGTTCTGAAAGTCTTCTTCTTCCCCGACCTGCTCGCGGGCAAAAGCCCCGGCGAAAAGGCCGACTACGTACTGGAAAACCTGACCCCCGATAATTAACCTACCCTTATGATTTCCGACTACCTATCCACCGTCGACTGGTCGCGGGCGCAATTCGCCATGACGGCTATCTACCACTGGCTGTTCGTCCCGCTGACACTCGGACTGGGCGTCCTGATCGCCATCATGGAGACCCTCTACGTCCGCACGAACGACCAATTCTGGCTGCGCACGACCAAATTCTGGATGCGCCTGTTCGGCATCAACTTCGCCATCGGCGTCGCCACGGGGCTGATCCTCGAATTCGAGTTCGGAACCAACTGGTCCAACTACTCCCACTTCGTGGGCGACATTTTCGGCGCCCCGCTGGCCATCGAAGGCATCTTCGCCTTCTTCCTCGAATCGACCTTCATCGCCGTGATGTTCTTCGGCTGGCGCAAGGTGAGCCGGGGTTTCCACCTCACGGCTACATGGCTCACGGCCGTCGGCGCCAACCTCTCGGCCTGGTGGATTCTGGTGGCCAACTCGTGGATGCAGTACCCCGTGGGCTGCGACTTCAACCTCGAAACCGTGCGCAACGAAATGACCTCGTTCTCGGCCGTGGCGCTGTCGCCCGTCGCGGTCAACAAATTCTTCCACACCGTCACTTCGTCATTCGTACTGGCTGCCCTGTTCGTCGTGGGCGTCTCGGCCTGGTATCTGCTGCGGGGACGCGAGCAGAAAATGGCCCGCAAAAGCATCGCCATCGCCTCGGCCTTCGGATTCGTCTTCGCATTGGTCACGGCGTTCACGGGCGATAAGTCGGGCTCCATCGTGGCCCGCGTGCAGCCCATGAAACTGGCGGCCATGGAAGCCCTCTACGAGGGACAGCAGGGCGCGCCGCTCACCGCCGTCGGGGTTCTGCGCCCCGAGCAGCAGCGCACCAACAACGACGACGCTTTTTATTTCAAGATCGACATCCCCAAACTGCTATCGCTGATGAGCTTCCGCGACGCCGACACATTCGTGCCGGGCATCAACGACCTGGTCTACGGCAACGAAGAATACGGCATCCTGTCGGCCGGGGAGAAGATCGAACGGGGGCGCGTGGCCGTCGACGAACTGGGCCGTTACCGGACAGCCCGCGAGACGGGCAATACGGCGGCGATCTCCGAAATCGAAGCCAAGTTCGACCGTTCGACACCCGAGGGCGAAGCGTTCCTGCGCGATCATTTCGCCTACTTCGGCTACGGCTACCTCGACTCCCCGCAGCAGATCGTGCCCAACGTGCCGCTGCTGTTCTATTCGTTCCGCGTGATGGTCGGCGCCGGCTGTTTCTTCATCCTGCTGCTGGGCCTCGTATGGTGGTTCAACCGCAAAGACCGGCTTTCCGGCAAACGCTGGCTGCTGTGGATCGCCGTATGGTCCATTCCGCTGGCCTACCTCGCTTCGCAGGCAGGTTGGATCGTGGCCGAAGTCGGCCGTCAGCCGTGGGCCATCCAGGATCTGATGCCCGTAGGCATCGCGGCCTCGAAAATCCCCAGCGGATCGGTTTCCACAACCTTCTTCCTCTTCCTCGTGCTGTTCACCGCACTGCTCATCGCCGAACTGAGCATCATGTTCCGGCAGATCAAAATAGGACCTAAAAACAACTAAACCATGGATACGATAACATTACTCCAACATTATTGGTGGCTGATCATCTCCCTGCTGGGAGCCATCCTGGTTTTCCTGATGTTCGTGCAGGGCGGACAGGCGTTGCTCTACAACATCGGCCGCACGGAGGAGGAACGCAACATGCTCGTCAACTCGCTGGGCCGCAAGTGGGAGTTCACCTTCACGACGCTCGTGACATTCGGCGGCGCATTCTTCGCCTCGTTCCCGCTCTTCTACTCCACGTCGTTCGGCGGGGCGTTCTACGTCTGGATGGCCATCCTGTTCTGCTTCGTCCTGCAGGCCGTGGCTTACGAATACCGCCGCAAACCCGCCAATGTTTTCGGCGAGAAAACCTTCAACGCATTCCTTTTGATCAACGGCGTACTGGGGCCGCTGCTGATCGGAACCGCCGTCGGAACCTTCTTCACAGGGGCGGAATTTACCGTCGACCGCCTCAACCTCGCCAACCAGGGCGGTGCGGCGGTCATCTCGCAGTGGGCGACGCCGTGGCACGGGCTGGAAGCCGTCGCCGAATGGCGCAACGTCCTGCTGGGCATAGCAGTCGTACTGCTGGCCATGACGCTCGCCTGCCAGTATTTCATGAACAACATCGACGACGAAGTAATTTTCCGGCGCGCCGCACGCCGCATGCGCACGTTCGCCGTGCTCTTCGTAGCATGCTTCGTAGCATGGCTCGTCGCATTAATCCTCGCCGACGGCTGGTCGGTCGACGCCGCGGGCCAAATCTCCGTCGAACCCTACAAATACCTTCACAACCTGCTGGAAATGCCCTACGTCACGGCCGTACTGCTTATCGGCGTGGTCTCGGTGCTGTGGAGCGTCTGGCTGGGCTGGCGCTCGAACCGGCATGCCATCTGGTTCGGGGGCGTCGGCACGGTCCTCACCGTGCTGTCGCTACTGCTGCTGGCCGGATGGAACAACACCGCCTACTACCCCTCGCTCACGGACATGCAGTCGTCGCTGACGATCTACAACTCCTCATCGAGCCTCTTCACGCTCAAGACGATGGCCTGGGTATCGCTCTTCGTCCCGCTGGTCGCGGCTTACATCTGGTACGCCTGGCGGGCCATGAACCGCCAAGCGATCACCCGCGAGGAAATTCGCGGCGACGACCACCAATATTAAGACGCAAAAGCGGGAGCCTTGGCCCCCGCTTTTCTATATATCCGTTTCCGCCTATTCTTCTTCCTTGTCTCCGAACGGAAATTGGTTCTGGTGCACGTCCTCGAAACGCATGCCCTTCTCGTAGGTCTTCATCGCACGACGCGACATACCCATCGACGAGAAACCGCCGTCGTGGTAGAGGTTCTGCATCGTGACCTTGCGCGTGAGGTCCGAAAACAGCGTCAGCACATAGTCCGCACAATCCTCCGCCGTGGCGTTGCCCAGCGGCGACATGTTCTCGGCAAAACCCATCAGGTCGCCCAGCCCCAGCACGCCGCTTCCGGCCGTGGTCGGCGTCGGCGACTGCGATACGGTATTGATACGCACGTTCTTCTCGCGGCCATAAATGTAGCCGAAACTGCGCGCAATCGACTCCAACAACGCTTTGGCATCGGCCATATCGTTGTAACCGTAAAGCGTACGCTGAGCGGCAATGTACGAAAGGGCCACAATCGAACCCCAGTCGTTGATAGCGTCCTTCTTGCGGGCTACCTGAATAGCCTTGTGGAACGAGATAGCCGAGATGTCGAGTGTCTTCGAGAGGTAATCGTAGTCCAGATCGTCGTACGTACGGCCCTTGCGGACGTTGGGCGACATGCCGATCGAGTGAAGCATGAAGTCGAACTTCCCCCCGAAATGCTCCATAGTCTTGTCAATCAGGTTTTCCAGATCTTCGACGCTCGTAGCGTCAGCCGGAACGACGATCGTATTGCATTTTTCGGCCAGTTCGCCGATGGTTCCCATGCGGATAGATACGGCAGTATTCGTCAGGACGATTTCGGCTCCCTCTTCCACGGCGCGTTCCGCCACTTTCCAGGCGATCGACTGCTCGTTGAGTGCTCCGAAAATCAGGCCTTTCTTTCCTTTCAATAAATTGTATGCCATCGTATTTTAGTTTAAAAATTCGGACAAATATAACAATTATTTTTGAATTGGGACACCAATCGGCTCTTTCGCCACAGGAAACAAGCCCTCCGAAATACGAAAAAGCGGGCTTTCAGCACCGGCTGGAACGCATTTTATGTTTTTTTGAAAAACTACGCCGTCCCGCCATGAAACCCGGCCCCCGATCCTATTTATTATTGTCCCCCTCTCCAACTCCTGTACCCCATACGCCGACGAACGTTTTCCGGCAACCGGGTAAATCCCTGCCGCCGTCCCGATCGCCCTGCCCCGGACCAATCCAGCACATGGGAAAAAACGGGTTGCAAATCAGATTTGCAACCCCGTTCTCCTGTTTTGCGGAAAGAGAGGAAATAGAACCTTTCCCAGAATCCGCCGTATATCAGCCTATTATACTTTGGCATCAATTTAAGTACACCGAATAGCCCACAGCCGATTTACATCGTTTTACCCTGTGTTGCACTTGGTTAGAGCAAAGATAGGAATTATTCTTTAATATTTGCAGTTTCTTCAATGATTTGCGTTAACTGCTCCACGGATAATATCGCTTCTTTTTTGCGATGTATCATCCTATGACAATTAGAACATAAACAGACCAAATCGGTTTGAGGATTTACTACCTCTTCTTTCCCTAAATCGTATAAGGGTTTAACATGGTGAACTTCAATAAAATTTCTACCATAATCTCCATATACTTTTTCAAAATCAAAACCACAAGCCATACATTTTGTACCATGTATTTTTATGGCATTTAATCTATTTAAAGGGTTGCGCTCATATTTTGTGATGTATCTTGCATATTTCTTCCCTTCAAATCGCCCTTCTTCTGTTTCACATATCACGCTTTCGCAACTGTCATTAATCCCGCGTCCAACATCTTGTATATCAATGAATGATATATTAAATACATTTTTGCGTGTACGTTCAAACCGTAAATAAGGAAAAAAACTATTGCATTCGGGCTTGACTAACTCATTAAATATATGAGACAGGTCTTGGTACCAGAATAAACGAGTACGATTATTAACATCTAATTCAATATATGCTTTGTATTCCTTTCCTGCGAGTTTTAGAATATAATACGCCTTATCAGGATATATTAAATTATCGACGCCCCAAAACCAACGAGATTCAATAGGTATTCCGGAACCATGATGTTGAAATACAGATATGTCACAATGCTTAATAGCAACATCTTGGGTTAGTATTTCCCATGAGTGATATATTAAGGGATATATTTTGTCCATAGATTTGTTGCCTATTGTGGTTATTAATTGTTATTGGGGTTATAGATCTTGATAAATATCGGTCCGAGATACACTCTCTAATTTTTTGATTTTATCCATTCTTTTAAAAAAGGCGTCAATACAACGATCATATCTGTTTCGAATGAGATAAAAATTTTTATGAGCACGAATTGCTTTTGTATCTTCTATTGAATATGATATATAATCATTGACCTGTTTATTAACTTCATCTTTAGCACCTGAAAAAAAACTACCGTCAATGAGTAATATATAATTTTCCAATTCATCAGGTAACCAATCATAACCTTCTTCTCTGTGATCTACATCTAATGAATAGAGTATAGCTTTATTGAATTTAATAAAGGCGTTAGGATATTGCATCTGTCTTGTTGCAGATATACGTGCTTGCAAGATATGGATTCCTTCATTATGCTCTATTTTCATTGATTCTATTTGTAAAGTTTTTTTTTGGAATTCATCATTTAGTTCATCAATAGAAGACAATTTTTGGCGTATATCTACCGCGTTATAAATCTGATAACCAATTAATAATGTAATCAAAATTCCCAATATGGCAGTTGAAACTCCAACGAAAGTGCCTAAATCAACAATACTGTTTGGCCCTACCCTGTAAAAGAATAAGATTATAACTATTATTGAGATAGTTAATGATAAGGTTGCAAAAAGAAAAGTTAGGGAATATTTCTTCATATATCAAAGTTTATTCATCTTATATTCAATGACAAAAATAAATATAAAATTGCAAACTTATGCCTAAAATAAAAATTATACTTATCTTTGCCCCTGCGAACATAATTCATAATAAACTTTCTTGCTATGGTTTTCAAAATCGGAATCCTACTACTAAAGGTATGCGCAGAGCCGTTGGGGAGCAATCCCGCGAACGACACCGGTTTTGAACTCGCAAGAGGGATGGATTGTGTTCGCAGCTGCGCATTTTTTATTTTTATGCGAACACAATCCATCGTCCGCGTTCCAACGCAGACAAGCCGTAAGGCCAGCCGCAGGCGGTTTCCGCCGTGCAACATCCCGATTCGTTTCCACTTCCACCCGCCCGATTAGCAAGTAATTGCTAACCAAACCCTTATTCTCTTTGTTGTGTCCTACGCACGATAAGGACAGCCACTACTATGTCAAATCTTTAACAATCAACAACATGGAAACGAATCAAAATCCTGCACAGGAACAGCCTGTGCAACCCATAGCCCCCGAAAATCCCCAACCCGAACCACAACCCGTCCCCGCTTCGGAACAATCTCCCGAAGCTCGTTTGCCCTACGACCCTGCGAAAGCCGCCCGGATCGCCGAATGCCTGCGGGAACTGTTAGACCCGGCCTTTATCGTTTTGTTCGGCTTGCAGGCGGGCGGGACGCCCCACAGCGAAACGGTATGCTACGATCTACTTGTGATCGCCGAAAGCAAATCGCACTATAATTGGTATGATGCCAAACGCTATCTCAAAATGAAGCTACCGAATATCGGACACGGCGCGCCGTATGTGAATATTTATGTCCTTACAAAACACGAGGTGGAAGCCAATTTCACGCCTTTCATTTACCTGTCCCGCAGAGAGGGTATATTGTTGTACCGGAACCAAGGGCAGAAATTCAAGCGTCCGCGCAAAGCTTTCGACTTCGGCCATGCCGCCGCCGTGGCCGAAAAATATGCCGCGACATTTTTACCGCTCGCCGATCAGCTATTGCTTCATGCCGAGAAGATGACCGATCCGATGCGTATCCGGCAATCGGCGTTTGCAATGGCACAGGCGACCGTGTACTATTTCCGAACGTTGTTTTACGTTTACCACGGATTCGAAGCCGACACATGCGACATTGCGATTTTGCAACATCGTCTGCGCACCTTGTCCGGCGAGTTGCCGTTGTTATTTGAATCGGATGAATATAATTCGATTCACACAATCCCCTGCCTGAAAAGTTTTTTGGTGAACGCACGATACAACCCGGAATTCTTTATCTACCCCCAAGAATTGGAACAACACCTCGAACGGGTAAAACGGCTCGGCGAAGTAGTGAATAAACTGTGTCGGAGGCGGATAAACCTCTATATGGAACGCATCGAAGAATAATCCGCCGACCGAATGCAAAGAGGGCTTTCGGGATCATTACACATCCCGAAAGCCCTCTTTCGTGTTGCTTGGCACACTATATTCCCCGCTTGATCTTGGGGTTTCGTTCCATGTCTATTCCGGTTATCCGCCTGATCGCGTCGTTACGTTGTTGCCGAAACCACTCACCGTCGTCCTTGCCGTCTATTGTGAATCTGAATCCTCCGGGGCCGTCCTTGTCAGGGCGGAATTGCAAAATAGCGTCTTGAGCGTGGAAAGGTCGTTGAAACTCGGTCGAGGTCAATTCGCCCGTAAATTTGTATGGGCGAAGGGTAAACAGGGCTTTCGTCCATTCCTGATTCAGCCCGATAGAACGGCAATAGCTCTCCCACCGCATCAATCCACGGACTTGCGGGAACAGCTCATAAACGCGGGCCAATTCATTCCGGACGGTCGCTGTTTCGTGCTTTAATTGTGCTTGCTCCTGCGTATGGTCGGCCTGTATTGTTCCGATCGTGTTCCGCAAATCTGTATTCTCTTGTTTGAGCGCATCTATTTCCTGCCGGGCTTTCTTCTGCTTGCTGTCGTCAAATAAAGACACGATACCGTCCAACACGGTTTCTGTCGCGGCGGCGGCTTTCTGCTTCACTTGTGTTTTAGTAAGTTCCCGTTTTGCCTGTTCCAACTCCTGTTGTTTCTTCCGCCGTTGCACGTCTATGGTGTGGTAGTCGGCTTGTGCATCAGCCTGCTGTGCTTTGAGGGCTGTAATATCGACCGACAACGTTTGTTGCTGTTTTTTGAGATTTGCGACCTGTTCGGCGATCTCGTTCTTTCGGACGAACACCTCACGGTAAAACTGCGACCCGGTAATATGTTTGGCCTCGGAGCCGTCGATGCCGCGTTGCAAACCATACTTGGCCATTTGTTCGGCATAGGCCGTCTGGTATTCTTTCAGCTTGGGCCGGGCCATAACGTCGTCGGCACACAAACGCGGGCCGTCTTTCTTTTTCCGGTAAGTTCGTTTGCCGTTATTCTTCTCTTGTTCTTGTTTGGCTTTTCGCCGTTCTCCCCGGACAATCGGCACGACGGTCGCATGAATGTGCGGGGTTGATTCGTCCAAATGCAATACAGCTGACACGACATTCTCTTTTCCGAATGTTCGTTGCAGTCAGCCGCAAGTGTCCTTGCACCATGCGTCCACCTGTCCGGCCTGCTGGATGCGTTTCATATCGTCAGGACTGCCGGATAAGAGAACCCGGATCGCCTTAACTTGATTCTTGCCGATTTTTCGTTGCAATCCGGCGGTATCGAGCCGGTGCTGTATGGCTTCCGTCCGGTTGGTAACGCTCTGCGGAAACTCGACTAATTCTTCATTAAGATAGGTCATTGTTTCGTCGGCATTGGCGGGATGGATTCTCCGCTCGATATGCGACGACATTCCGGCATCCGTTCCGGTAGCTTTCGATAAATGTAATACGACATAACCCATAGTGGCAGTAGTGTTTTATGGTTGGTAATTAATGGTAGACGTTGGTTGCATCGGGTGTCCAGAGGGGATTTATCCCCTTTGGCTTATTGGGGCATTTTCAGCGACACGGAGTGTTGCGGAAAGAAAATGCCCTAATAAGCTATGGCTTTTCTTGAAAAGCCGCGGGCGCGGAGCGGCCGATGATGGGCGACTGTGCCAGCGACTTGTTTTGCCGCCGCCCCTTTACACCCGGAGAGATCCCGACTAATCTCGTAGGGTGCAAAGGGGCGGCGGGCTTTACAAAGCCATGTTTTTGGCGACAGTCTGCATATCCCGCAGGATCGACGAATCCAGAATCCGGGCATAGTGTCGCGTCATTTTAGTATCGGCATGGCCGAGCATCTTGGCGACGTTTTCAATGGTCGCGCCGCTTGCGAGTGTCAAGGTGGCGAACGTGTGTCGCGCGGTATGGGTCGAAAGGAGTTTGCGAATACCGCATATATCGGCCAACTCTTTCAAATAAACATTCATCTTCTGATTACTGCACACGGGCAACAATACGTCATGCGTTTGGCAATAGGCATTGTCGCTGTATCGGGATAGAATATTCTGCGCCGCATCCATTATAGGGATGTTGCACATATTTCCGGTTTTCTGTCGCGGCTTACGAATCCAATGCAGGCCGTTAATGTCTATCGCAATATGCTCCGCCCGCAGTTGTTTTACGTCTGAAAACGCCAGCCCGGTCAGGCAGCAAAACCCGAAAATATCCCGTACTTGCGCTAACCGGGGAATGTCGATTGACTTGTCAAGCAGTTTTTTCAACTCGGCCTTTTCCAAGAAATCACGTTCAACCGGTTCTTTGTGGAAGCGAATTTCAGCAAAAGGATCAGCCAACAACCAGCCTTTCATCATAGCTATCCGTATAATCTTTTTCAGATTCTTCAGGTATTGGATTGTGGTGTTATGACTACATTTGCGTTCGGTTTTGAGAAAGAACTCATAGTCCTCAACGAACTGCCGGGACAATTCATCCAAATAAATATCGTCACGGCGATATGCCTGCCGTAAAAACTGCTCGATCAGCTTCCGGCATGTTTCATAGCGCACAGCAGTTGCAGGCGCAACGTCAATTCCCGCCAACTTCTTTTGTTTTTCATTGTGTTCCATAAATACTTCGATCAACGTATGACGCACCGGGCGATCCTTACCCAAATACCGGTTGAGAACTGTATGCGCAGAAATCTCCGCGCCCTCCAACTCCAAATTCCGCCGGGCACGGAGTACGTTGGCTGACACCGCGTCGAGATAGAGATTCAACTCACGACAACCGCGGCCATTTTCGACGGCTTTTCCTTTGGCCGTGTTCCACAGCCGGGGAGCGATAAATCGCTTTACCGAGGCATCTGCGCGTTGGCCGTTCACGGTCACACGCATGAAAATCGGGGCTTCGCCCTCCTTGTTGAGTTTTGTCCTGCGGATGTAAAACAGCAGGCTGAATGTCGTCCTTTCCATAGACACTAATTTTTGGGTTGCAAAGATACTATCCCAAGCGTCTTATGTCAAGAGGTAAAATTATGAAATACAGTGCATTATTAGCAATTCGGTGTACTTATCCGATCAAAAATCCGGTACACCGGATAGGCCACTCCCGACCTGCGTTACTTTGCGTTTTAATGCCTGTGGGCTAAACGCACAAAACCCTACAAATGATTAATTTGCAGGGTTTTGCTGTTTTATTCGTCGTACTTTGGCGGAAGGAGAGGGATTCGAACCCCCGGAACCTTGCAGTTCAACGGTTTTCAAGACCGCCGCGATCGACCACTCCGCCATCCTTCCGGGCACAAAAGTAGTACCGATTTTCCATTCCGCCAAATCTTTACCCCGATTTATCGTCCATACCGCCGCGCCGAAAATCAAATTCGGACAATAATTTTCGTCTTTATCCGAAATTTGCATATCTTTGTCAGTGAGTTAGGACCTAGAGGTTATTTTCTTCACGCAACGATGTTATGAACAAAGCTCATTTGGTCGAGGCCGTCGCCCTCGATGCGAACATCTCGAAGATCGAGGCCCGCAAGGCCGTCGACTCTATCATCCGGGTTACGGTGCAGGCTCTCCGCGAGGGCGAACGGCTGACCCTGACCGGGCTGGGCTCGTTCAGCGTGCAGCAGAAGTCCGAGCGCATAGGGCGCAATCCCCGCACAGGCGCCGCCGTGAAGATTCCACCCCGCAAGGTCATCAAATTCCGTCCCACGGTCGAGGTCGAATAACCGCCCCGTCCGCAAAAATCCCGAAACATGCCTGAAATATCACTCCGCGCCGAGCAGATGCCGGCCTCTCCGATACGCAAACTCGTTCCGCTGGCCGACGCCGCCCGCGCCCGGGGAACGAAGATTTACCACCTGAACATCGGCCAGCCCGACCTGCCTTCGCCGAAAGAAGGCCTCGAAGCCCTGAAACACATCGACCGCAAGGTTCTGGAATACAGCCCCAGCGACGGCTACCGTTCGCTGCGCGAGAAGTTGGTTACTTATTACGAGCAATACCAGATCAAGCTCTCGCCCGAGGAGATCATCGTCACCACGGGCGGCTCCGAGGCCGTACTGTTCGCCTTCATGTCGTGCCTCAACCCCGGCGATGAGATCATCGTGCCCGAACCGGCCTACGCCAACTACATGGCCTTCGCCATTTCGGCAGGCGCCGTGATCCGTCCCGTCGTCTCGTCGATCGAAAACGGCTTCGCGCTGCCCCCGATCGAAGAGTTCGAGAAACTGATCAACGACCGCACGCGCGGCATCCTGATCTGCAATCCCAACAACCCCACGGGCTACCTCTATACCCGGCGCGAGATGAACCGCATCCGCGACATGGTGAAAAAATACGACCTGTTCCTCTTCTCGGACGAAGTCTATCGCGAATTCATCTATACCGGCTCGCCCTACATTTCGGCCTGCCATCTCGAAGGCATCGAACAGAACGTCGTACTGATCGATTCGGTATCGAAACGCTACTCCGAATGCGGCATCCGCATCGGCGCGCTGATCACCAAGAACAAGAAGCTGCGCAACGCCGTGATGAAGTTCTGCCAGGCGCGCCTTTCGCCGCCGCTCATCGGGCAGATCGTGGCCGAAGCGTCGATCGATGCCCCGCGGTCGTACAGCACCGAGGTCTACGAAGAGTATATCGAACGCCGCAAATGCCTGATCGACGGATTGAACCGCATCCCCGGCGTCTACTCGCCGATCCCCATGGGCGCCTTCTACACCGTAGCGCGGCTCCCGGTCGACGACAGCGACAAATTCTGTGCGTGGTGTCTCTCGGATTTCGAATACGAAGGCGAAACCGTCATGATGGCCCCGGCGTCGGGTTTCTATTCCGACCCCGCATGCGGCCGCAACGAAGTCCGCATTGCCTACGTCCTCAAAAAGGAGGACCTGGAACGGGCCCTGCTTATCCTGGGCAAAGCGCTCGAAGCCTACAATGCCAAAACGAAGAAATAACCCGAGACCCGCCTGCAGGCGGGTCTTTTTTCGATAAAAGCATTCCTTCCCGTTACACGGCCCCCCCGGTCCGGACCCACCAATTCGGCCAAAGCTATGCCGTTTAGGATAGTTTTCGGGAATTTTAGGCCAAAAAGTTTGGGCTATGGGGATAGTTTTCCTACTTTTGCCCCGATTTTGCATGCCGCGAGACATGCCGAGTATAAACCAAACCAATTCGTTATGAAAAAACTTATCCTCGTTCTGGCCGCCGCTGCCATTGCCACCGGCGCTTACGCCGAAGGTTATCAGGTAAACAACATGTCGGCTAAGCAAACCGGTATGGGTCACGTAGGAACCGCCATGAAGCTCAACTCCGAGTCGATTTTCTTCAACCCGGCAGCCTCGGCTTTCCAGAGCAGCCGGTTCGATATTTCGGCCGGGTTCACGGGTATCCTTTCCAACGTCCGTTACCAGTCGCTGCCGACCCTCGGAAACGATTATACAAGCGGCCCGAGCGAGAAATCGGACAATAAGCTCTCCACCCCGATCCATGTTTATTTCAACTACAAGCCGACCGAACGGCTGGCCGTCGGCCTGGGCTTCTACACCCCTTACGGTTCCTCGATGAACTGGGGCAACAACTGGTCGGGAGCGCACCTCGTGCAGGAAATCAACCTCACGGCTTTCACCTTCCAACCTACCGTATCGTACAAAATCTGCGACCGCCTTTCGATCGGCGCGGGCCTGATGGTTTCGTGGGGTAATTTCGACCTGTCGCGTTCGCTGCTTTCGCCCACGACACGCCGCGGGCTCATCGCAGGCATGATCGACCCGAAAATCACCCAACTCGAAGGAGCCATCAACAGCGGCGCGCTGACGGGCGAGGCCCTTGCACAGGCAACCGCAACCCTCCAGACGCTCGAAGGCGCCAAAGGTTATCTTAACAACACGATGAGCCAGTCGCTGGTATCGGCCAAACTCGAAGGCGACGCCGACGTGGCTGTGGGTGTAAACGCCGGCTTCCTGTGGGACATTACCGACGAATGGTCGCTGGCCATGACCTACCGTTCGCGCCTGAACATGAAAGTCGGCAAGGGCCACGCAACGATGAACATCGACCCGACGGCTGCGGCGCTCATTGCCCAACTCGGCCAGCTCTCTCCGGGAACCGAACTGATCCCGGGCCTCGACAAAGGCACGTTCAACGCCGAACTGCCCCTTCCGACAACCGTAACATGGGGCGTATCGTTCCGCCCGGCCGTGAAATGGGAACTGGCCGTCGACCTCCAATGGACCGGATGGTCGGCCTACAAAGCCCTGAATGTCGTCTTCAATGAAGAGGAACTGGGCATCAAACCCATCTACTCGGTGAAGAACTATTCGAACACACTGGCCTTCCGCTTCGGAGCGCAGTACCGTGCGACCGATTTCATCACGGCCCGCATGGGTATGTACGTCGACGAAAGCCCCGTGAGCAGCGACTACCTCAACCCCGAGACCCCGTCGATGACCAAAGTGGCTTACACCGCCGGCATCAGCCTGCGTCCCACGAAATTCATGTCCATCGACCTGGCTTACTGCTACGTATCGTCGGCCGACCCCGAGCGCAGCGGTTCTTACCCTGTCTACGGTTATACGAGCGGCAAACTCGAAGAGGTCTTCTCGGGCAACTACAAGCTCCACGCCAACGTATTTTCCCTCGGCGTAGGTTTCAGTTTCTAAAAACGGAAAAATTTATTACCTTTGTGGCGCATCTCTCCGAGGTGCGCCGCATTGTTTTAACGGCTCCATAGTTCAAGGGATAGAACGAGGGTTTCCTAAACCCTAAATTCGCGTTCGAGTCGCGGTGGGGCTACGAGAAAGGGAGGAATTGATATCCTCCCTTTCTCGTAGCCCCCTGGGCTCATACAGACAATCCCTCTAAATCTCCCTTTGAAAAGGGAGACTTCCGCACATCTATGTAGTTAAAAAGCGAGAAAAGTTTATTCCTCCTTTTCTTATGGAATTTTACCTATCTTTGCTCCGTAAAACAAGACGACATGGAATCGCTCAAAGAACTCTACAAAATCGGCAATGGCCCGTCGAGCAGCCACACAATGGGCCCCAAGCGGGCTGCGGAACAGTTTGCGGAGCGCTGCCGCGTTGTCGACGCCTACCGTGTAACGCTCTACGGATCGCTGGCAGCGACGGGCAAAGGCCACCTTACCGACGTGGCGATCCTCTCGGTGCTCGAACCGATAGCTCCGGCCGAAATCGTCTGGAAACCCGAAGTCGTCCTCCCCTTCCACCCCAACGGCATGCTGTTCGAAGGGCTGAAGGTCGGCAAAGTCACCGACTCCTGGACCATTTACAGCATCGGCGGCGGTGCGCTGGCCAACGAAGCCACCCGCCTCGAAACACCCCAAAGCCTCTACCCGCTGTCCACCATCTCCGAGATCAAGGAGTGGTGCTACCGCGAGGGCAAAACCTACTGGGAGTATGTCAGCGACTGCGAGGGCCCCGAAATCTGGGAGTTCCTCGACCGGATATGGACCGTGATGTGCGAGACCATCGACCGCGGGCTGAACAACGACGGCGTACTGCCCGGAGGCCTGAAAGTCGCCCGCAAGGCCTCGACCTACTGGGTCAAATCGAAAAGCTATACCGATTCGCTGAGTTCGCGCGCCAAGATTTACGCCTATGCGCTGGCCACCTCCGAGGAGAACGCTTCGGGCGGAACGGTCGTAACGGCCCCCACCTGCGGGTCGAGCGGCGTCATGCCCGCGGTGCTCTACCACCTGGCCACCTCGCGTAACTTTCTGCGCATCCGCATCCTGCGGGCGCTGGCCACGGCCGGGCTGTTCGGCAACGTCGCCAAAACCAACTCCTCCATCTCGGGCGCCGAGGTCGGCTGCCAGGGGGAGGTCGGCGTGGCATGTGCCATGGCCGCCGCCGCCGCATGCCAACTCTTCGGCGGAACCCCGTCGCAGATCGAGTATGCCGCCGAAATGGGTCTCGAACACCATCTGGGCCTCACGTGCGACCCCGTATGCGGGCTGGTACAGGTCCCCTGCATCGAACGCAACGCCATTGCCGCTGCCCGCGCTTTCGATGCCAACGCCTACGCCACGCTCTCCGACGGCTCCCACATGGTGAGCTTCGACAAGGTCGTGGAGGTGATGAACGAAACGGGCCATGCGCTGCCGAGCCTCTACCGCGAGACCTCCGAAGGCGGCCTTGCCAAACGTTTCAAACGCTAAGGTTTCAGGCGCGCCGGAACAACCTTTCCGGCGTGTGACGATTTTTCCCTGTAAACGGATAATATTTCCCCGTCGGAGTGCCTCCGGCGGGTTAATTTTGTTATCAGCTAACGTCAACCTAAAACCACAATACGTATGAAACGATTTTTACTTCTCATGCTGGCCATCCCGCTGCTGACCGGAGCCTGCAGCGACGACACGACCAAAGACCCCGCGCCCGAACCTCCCGCCGCAACCCTGCCGGCAGGAACCAAAGACGATCCCTTCGGCGTGAACGACATCGCCGGGATCAGCGGACAGTCATCCGTCTGGATACGGGGCTACGTCGCGGGCGCCGAGGCCGGAGCGAGCACGATGTCCGTAGGTTCCGACAAACCTTCGCGCAGCAACATCCTGCTTGCATCGAAAGCCAACGAGTACCGCCCCGACAAGTGCATCCGCGTCGAACTGGCCGACAATTCCGACATACAGGCCCGCCTGAACATCGTCGACCATCCCGACCTGGTCGGTAAAAAGGTCCTGCTCCATGCCGACATCGTTTCGGTAAACAACGCCGTCTGCATCGCCAACATCACCGAACAGGAAGGCGGCAAGGAACCCGTCGAGAATCCCGATCCGGAGAATCCCGACCAACCCGGCCAGCCTGACGAACCGACACCTCCCGTAACAGGCAACGTCGAACTGGACAAACTCTACGGCTATGCCGAAGGCACGACGGGCGGCGCCGGCGCCACCGAAGCCAACATACACCACTTCAACGACGGCGACAAATTCCAGCAGTGGCTGAACCTCCGCGAAAAGAACAAGAGCGAGGTCCCGGCAATCGTCTGGCTGAGCGGCAGGTTCACCAAGGAAAACGGCCGCGGAGGCAGTTCCGCAAGCCCGTGGTTCGACATTAAGCGCACGAAGAACCTTTCGATTTACGGCACGAACGATTTCGTGATGGAAAACATCGGTTTCTTCCTCAACGAGGCCTCGAACATCATCATCCGCAACATCTACATCAAGATGCCCAAGGCGGATAACGGCGCCGACGGCATCTCGATGCAGGAAAGCAATAACGTCTGGGTCGACCACTGCACCTTCGAGTCGGTGAACCAGACCAAGGATTACGAGGACGGCTCGTGTGACGTAACTCACCAAACCTACAACGTCACCGTGTCGTGGTGTCACTTCATCAAAACCCAGAAGTCGTGCCTCGTAGGCCATTCGAACGGCCAGACGGCTGACACGAAGATCACTGTAACGTTCCACCACAATTTCTTCGACCTGTCGAGTTCGCGCCACCCGCGCGTACGCTTCGGCCGCGCCCACGTCTTTAACAACTACTTCAACCAGGTTACCACCTACGGCGTAGGCAGCGCTTACGGAGCGATGGTACTCGTTGAGGACAACTGTTTCGAAGGCGTAAAACTGCCTACCGATATTTGCACCTACCCCGCCAAACCGAGCGGCAGCAGTTGGGTTTCGAATCTGCAAGGCTCTGTGGCCGGCTATCTCTACGAACGCGGCAACGTCTTCAACAATAAACCCGCCGACGCCACGTCACCCTATCCCTTCACCAACGTGGAGTACAAGGCCTACAACGGCGAAAAACTCGCCGCGCCGCTGACCTACGACGACTTCAAGCCCTCGTATAACTACATCGTGGACCCCGCCGACCGACTGGCCGAGATCGTTCCTTCGGCCGCAGGTACGGGCAAACTCTCCGGTTACGCCTCGGCGCCCAAAGAGGCGGACAACGGCGGTATTTCGGGCGGCGGAACCGACCCCGGAACCGATCCGGACCCGGGAACCGATCCCGATCAACCCGGCGGCAGCGACCTCGGCAACGGCTGGACACTGCTCTCCAACGGCACGACCCAAGCCACGGCAGTCTGCAAGGGCAGTCAACTGACCCTGACGGCCTGCGGCAAATTCGAAAGCGGTACACAGACTTTCGGATTCGTCTACAAGGAGGTTACAGGCAATTTCGTCGCGACTGCACAAGTCGACTCCTACACAGCCCTGAAAGAGACCAACCAGGCGTTGGCGGGCCTGCTGGTCACACCCGACGTGGCAACTGCCTCAAGCGGTGATTTCATTCACGCCATGGCAGCCAAAGGACTTGCGAAATTCTACTATTCCAACCGGGCAGAAGCCGCCGGAAAAGCCGGAAAGGGCGAGTTAAGCGCTCCGGAAGCAATGACCGGAAGCAGCCCCATCATCCGGCTCGAACGTTCGGGCGACACCTTCACAGCATCCTATTCGCTCGACGGAGGTGCAACGTTCGGCAAGGAAAAGTCCGTCACCATCAGCGGGCTGCCCGACAAGTTGCTGCTCGGCCTTGTAGCCAGCAGCGGCGACAGCAAGAAGACCTCGGAGGCCGTTTTCAGCAACCTGAAACTCAACGGACAGGCCGTCGCCTTCGAATAAGACGACCTCACAGACAGAAAAATCCCGGAGCCTGCAACGGCCCCGGGATTTTCGCTATTCGTAATAGGTGATTTTCCGAAACTCCAACTGATAAGCGTCCGGATCGTGAACGACCTCCGACCGCTCGTGTTCGGCCCCCTCGACCGGCTGCACGGAAGTACTTTTCACGGTTACCTTGCGCTCGGTCCAGTTGCCGTGTTCATCGAAACTCACGTATTCATAGACATGGATTCGCTCCGTATCTTCATCGTAATTATGGGCAGTTTCCCGACGGGTCGCAAGCCGTCCCTGCGCATCATACGTATAGACGGTTTCCACGCCGGTTTCCCATAGCGCCGCATAGGTCTGCGCCAACCGTCCGGCGTCATCGTATGAAAATTCGGTCGACTGCTCGCCGTCGCCCACCGCATCCCCCTGGTATTCGAGTTTCTGCGCAACGATCCTTCCTGCGGCATCATAGGTCAGCGACGCCGACATCCCGGCCTGCGCATCCTCGCCATACAGAAAGACCGTATCCGCCCGATAGGTGTATTCGGCGCATCCGTCGAGTACCAGATATCCCCTGCGATTGAATCCGTAATCCCGGCTCCACATCATGTCGGCCTCCGCGTATTCCCCTTCGGCGGTTCCGGTCTGCCAGTTCTCCACCCGGCAGTTTTCCACCGGCCCCGTAAGTTCGAATAGCGCCAGGCACGCTCCGTTATGCCGCACCGGGATTTCGCAACTGTCCGCAGGCGCCCCGCTGCCGGATGTCTCCGCCTGCGCCTGCGCCGCTGCATTCTGTTTCGGACGGCCAACGCATCCGGCCAATAAAAAAAGCACGGCCAGCACAGCCGCCGGCAAGACAAACCGATTCGATTTCTGCATAATTCTGAGATAGTGACGGCACAAAGGTATGAAAAAAATCCCGGCAGGCACAAAAAAGCCTCTCCCGAAAAGGAGAGGCTTTTTTCGATATACGGAGGACGGTCCGGCCGATGTCCGGCCCAACCGGCCCTTCAACTACTGTGCCTGCTGGAGGCTCTCCAGATCGGCTTTCGAACCGACTACGAGGTCGTCGTAATCGCGCAAGCCCGTACCGCCGGGGATCAGGTGACCGCAGATCACATTCTCCTTGAGGTTCTCCAGCGGATCGACCTTGGCCTGGATGGCCGCCTCGTTCAAGACCTTGGTTGTCTCCTGGAACGAAGCCGCCGAAATGAAGCTCGAAGTCTGCAATGCGGCACGGGTGATACCCTGCAACACCTGGGTCGAGGTCGCGGGCACGATGTCACGCACCTGAACAGGCTGCTGGTCACGGCGCTTGAGGCTCGAATTCTCGTCGCGCAGCTTACGCAGCGAAACGATCTGTCCGGGCTGCAGCGAAGTCGACTCGCCGGCGTCGGTAACAACCACCTTGTCGTAGAGTTCGTCGTTCACATCCATGAACTCCCACTTGTCGACGATCTGGTCCTCGAAGAAACGGGTGTCTCCCGGGTCCTCGATCTTCACCTTGTTCATCATCTGACGAACAATGACCTCGAAGTGCTTGTCGTTGATCTTCACACCCTGCATACGGTATACCTCCTGCACCTCGTTGACGATGTACTCCTGTACCTTCGTAGGACCGAGGATATTGAGGATGTCGCTCGGAGTGATCGCACCGTCCGACAGCGGGCTGCCGGCCTTCACGTAGTCGTTCTCCTGCACGATGATCTGGCGCGACAGGGGAACCAGGTAACGTTTCACGTCGCCCTGCTTCGAGGTGATGATGATCTCACGGTTACCGCGCTTGATCTTGCCGAACGTTACCTCGCCGTCGATCTCCGATACGATGGCGGGGTTCGACGGGTTACGGGCCTCGAAAAGCTCCGTAACACGCGGCAGACCACCGGTGATGTCGCCGCCCGACTTGCCGACGGCACGCGGAATCTTGATCAGGATATCGCCGGCCTTGATCCGGGCGTTGTCCTTGACCACCACGTGGGCGCCTACGGGCAGGTTGTACTGCTTAACCTCGAGACCCTCCTTGTCGACGATCTTGATAACGGGGTTCTTGGTCTTGTCTTTCGACTCGATCACGACCTTCTCCGAAAGGCCCGTCTGCTCGTCGCGTTCGTCGCGGTAGGTGATACCCTCGATGACGCTTTCATAGGCGGCACGTCCCTCGTACTCCGAAATGATAACGGCATTGTAGGGGTCCCACTCGCAGATCAGATCGCCTTTCTTGACCTCGGCCTCGTCGCCCATGAAGAGCGTCGAACCGTAGGGCAGGTTGTGCGTATAAAGTACGATTTCGGTCTTGGGATCGACGATGCGGAACTCCGACTGACGCGAAATCACGATGTCGATGGCCTCGCCGGCTGCGTTCTTGCCCTTGACGGTGCGCAGCTCGTCGATCTCCAGACGACCTTCATATTTCGAAACGACATTGGTCTCGACGGCCGTACCACCGGCCACACCGCCGACGTGGAACGTACGCAGAGTAAGCTGCGTACCCGGCTCGCCGATGGACTGCGCGGCGATAACGCCGACGACTTCGCCCTTCTGGACCATGCGGGCCGTAGCCAGGTTGCGGCCGTAGCACTTCGCGCAAACACCGCGGCGCGACTCGCAGGTCAGCACCGAACGGATTTCCACCGACTCCAGCGGCGACTTTTCGATGGCCTCGGCAATCGACTCGGTGATCTCCTCGCCGGCCTCGCAAAGCACCTCGCCGGTCAGCGGGTGAATCACGTCGTTCAGGGCCACACGGCCCAGGATGCGGTCGTAGAGGGTCTGTACCACGTCGTCGTTGCGCTTGATGGCCGTAGCCGTCAGTCCGCGCAGCGTGCCGCAGTCCTTCTCGTTGATGATCACGTCCTGTGCAACGTCCACCAGACGGCGCGTCAGGTAACCTGCGTCGGCCGTCTTCAGGGCGGTATCGGCAAGACCCTTACGGGCTCCGTGGGTCGAGATAAAGTACTCGAGCACCGAAAGTCCCTCCTTGAAGTTCGAAAGGATCGGGTTCTCGATGACCTGCTGGCCACCCTCGACACCCGACTTCTGCGGCTTGGCCATCAGACCACGCATACCGCTCAACTGGCGAATCTGCTCCTTCGAACCACGGGCTCCGGAGTCGAGCATCATGTATACCGGGTTGAAACCGTCGTTGTCCTTGATCAGCGTTTCGATCACAACCTTCGTCAGCTTCGTATTGATGTTCGTCCAAACGTCGATGATCTGGTTATATCGCTCGTTGTTGGTGATAAGACCCATGTTGTAGTCCTCCATGATGGCATCCGAACGTTCGTAACCCTCCTGCACGAGTTTCTCCTTCTCTTCGGGGATAATCACGGCATCGAGGTTGAACGACAGACCGCCGCGGAAGGCCATCCGGTAACCCATGTTCTTGATATCGTCGAGGAACGCGGCCACCTTGTCGGCGCCAGCCTTCTTCATCACCACGGCGATAATATCGCGCAGCGAACGTTTCGTCAGAATCTCGTTGATGTAACCTACCTCCTTGGGAACCATCTGGTTGAAGAGGATACGGCCGATGGTCGTCTCCTTCAGCACACGCACCTGGTTACCGTTTTCGTCCAGGTCGTCGACCATACACTTCACGATGGCGTGCAGGTCGGCCTGCCCCTCGTTGTAAGCGATGATCGCCTCCTCGGCGCCGTAGAATACGCGGCCTTCGCCCTTCACGCCCTTGCGGGGTTTGGTGATGTAGTAGAGACCGAGGACCATGTCCTGCGAAGGCACGGTAATAGGCGCGCCGTTCGCGGGATTGAGGACGTTGTGCGAACCCAGCATCAGCAACTGTGCCTCCAGGATGGCGGCATTGCCCAGCGGCAGGTGCACGGCCATCTGGTCGCCGTCGAAGTCGGCGTTGAACGCCGTACAGGCCAGCGGGTGCAACTGCATGGCCTTACCCTCGATCAGCTTGGGCTGGAACGCCTGGATACCCAGTCGGTGCAGCGTCGGGGCACGGTTCATCAGCACGGGGTGACCCTTGATAACGTTCTCCAGGATGCCCCAGATCACGGGATCTTTGCGGTCGATGATCTTCTTGGCCGATTTCACCGTCTTCACGATACCGCGCTCGATGAGCTTGCGGATCACGAACGGCTTGTAAAGCTCGGCGGCCATATCTTTAGGAATACCCATCTCGTGCATCTTCAGCTCGGGGCCGACGACGATGACCGAACGGGCCGAATAGTCGACACGCTTACCCAGCAGGTTCTGGCGGAAACGGCCCTGCTTACCCTTGAGCGAATCCGACAGCGACTTGAGCGGACGGTTCGACTCGTTTTTCACGGCGTTCGACTTGCGCGAGTTGTCGAACAGCGAGTCGACAGCCTCCTGCAACATACGCTTCTCGTTACGCAGAATCACTTCCGGAGCCTTGATCTCGATCAGGCGCTTCAGACGGTTGTTGCGGATGATAACGCGGCGGTAAAGGTCGTTCAGGTCCGACGTGGCGAAACGGCCGCCGTCGAGCGGAACCAGCGGACGCAGCTCGGGCGGGATCACGGGAATCACGTTGAGCACCATCCACTCGGGCTTGTTCTTGCCCTCCGAAGCGCGGAACGACTCGATGACGTTCAGGCACTTCAGGGCCTCGGACTTACGCTGCTGCGAAGTCTCGGTCGAAGCCTTGTGGCGCAGCGAGTAGGACATCGTATCGAGGTCCACCTGCTTCAGGAGCGTATACACGGCCTCGGCGCCCATCATGGCGACAAACTTGTTCGGGTCCGAATCGTCGAGCGACTGATTGCCCTTCGGCAGTGCAGCCACAACATCGAGGTACTCCTTCTCCGAAAGCGTGGCCAGGCGCTCGATGCCCTGCTCGGAAGCGGCGCCGGCGTTGATCACGACATAACGTTCGTAGTAGATGATTGCCTCCAGCTTCTTCGACGGAATACCCAGCAGGTAGCCGATTTTCGAAGGCAGCGAGCGGAAATACCAGATGTGCACGACCGGAACCACCAGCGAGATGTGTCCCATGCGTTCGCGGCGCACCTTTTTCTCGGTCACCTCCACGCCGCAACGGTCGCAGACGATGCCTTTGTAGCGGATGCGCTTGTACTTACCGCAGTGGCACTCGTAATCCTTCACCGGGCCGAAGATACGTTCGCAGAACAGACCGTCGCGCTCGGGCTTATAGGTACGATAGTTAATGGTTTCGGGCTTGAGCACCTCGCCGGCCGACTGGGCCAGGATCTCCTCGGGGGAGGCCAGGCCTATCGAAATCTGGCTGTAACCATTATTCGGTTTATTGTCTTTGGTAATTGACATATTTGTTCTCGTTTTTCTTTTCCTCTTAAATACACCTTACTCGAGTTTCACCGACAGGGCCAGACCGCGAAGCTCGTGCAGCAGCACGTTCATCGCCTCGGGAATACCCGGCTTGGGCAGGTTCTCGCCCTTGACGATGGCCTCGTACGCCTTGGCACGGCCCATCACGTCGTCGGACTTGATCGTCAGAATCTCCTGCAGGATGTTGGCGGCGCCGAAACCTTCGAGCGCCCAAACCTCCATCTCACCGAAACGCTGACCGCCGAACTGGGCTTTACCGCCGAGCGGCTGCTGCGTAATGAGCGAGTACGGACCGATCGAACGCGCGTGCATCTTGTCGTCGATCATGTGGCCCAGCTTGAGCATGTAAATCACGCCCACCGTAGCCGGCTGGTCGAACATCTCGCCCGTACCGCCGTCATAGAGGTACGTACGTCCGCTGTGCGGAATGCCGGCCTGCGCCGTGTATTCGTTGATCTGGTCGAGCGACGCGCCGTCGAAAATCGGCGTCGCGAACTTCATGCCCAGCTCACGGCCGGCCCATCCGAGCACGGTCTCATAAATCTGGCCGAGGTTCATTCGCGAAGGCACGCCCAGCGGGTTCAGGCAGATGTCGACGATCGTTCCGTCCTCGAGGAACGGCATATCCTCGTCGCGCACGATACGGGCAACGATACCCTTGTTACCGTGGCGGCCGGCCATCTTGTCACCCACCTTCAGCTTACGCTTCTTGGCGATGTAAACCTTGGCCATCTGGATAACGCCCGTCTGGGGAAGTTCGTCACCGTTGGTGATGTTGTACTTCTCGCGCTTGATGGCGGCATCGGCCTTCTTCCACTCGATGGTGTAATTATTAATGGTAGCTTCGATGAGTGCATCGGTATGGGCGTCGCCCGTCCAGTTGCACGAACCGAGGTTCAGGTAACCCATCACCACGCCAGTCTTCTCGTCCGACGATTTGCGGGCGATCTCCTCCAGCATCTTCTGCGAGAACTTCGTTCCTGCGGGATAGAGTTCCACCCCGAAGTAGTCGGTAACACCCGTAGAGGTCTTGCCCTGGAGCAGCGTCCACAGTTTCGAAACCAGGCGCTTCGTGAGCTCCGCGATTTCGGCTGCAAACTTCTCGTCGAGTTTGTCCAACTGGGCTTTCTCGGCGCTCTTGCTCTTCTTGCCTTCCTTGTTGGCACGGCTGTAAAGGCAGGTGTCGATCACCACGCCGTGCAGCGACGGCTGGGCTTTCAGCGAAGCGTCCTTCACGTCGCCGGCCTTGTCGCCGAAGATCGCGCGGAGCAGCTTCTCCTCGGGCGAAGGATCGCTCTCGCCCTTCGGAGTGATCTTACCGATCAGAATGTCGCCCGGGTGGATGTTGGCGCCGATACGTACGATACCGTTGGCGTCGAGGTCCTTCGTGGCCTCCTCCGAAACGTTGGGAATATCCGAGGTGAGTTCCTCGACACCGCGCTTGGTATCGCGAACCTCCATGATATACTCGTCGACGTGCACCGAGGTGAAAATATCCTCACGCTGGATGCGCTCCGAGATCACGATAGCATCCTCGAAGTTGTAACCCTTCCAGGGCATGAACGCCACCTTGAGGTTGCGGCCCAGGGCCAGCTCGCCGTGCTGCGTCGAGTAGCCTTCGGTCAGAATCTGTCCCTTGGTCACCTTCTCGCCCGTCAGCACGATGGGCCTCAGCGTCACCGAGGTGTTCTGGTTGGTACGACGGTAACGCGGCAGCGTGTAAGTCGTCACCTCCGGAGCGAACGATGCGAGGATTTCATCCTCCGTACGGTCGTATTTGATCTGAATCTTCGTCGCGTCGGAGAACGTTACTTCGCCGTCGCCCTCAGCCACGATCTGAATGCGGCTGTCGGAGATCATGTCCTTCTCGATACCCGTGCCGACGATCGGGGCTTCCGAAGTCACCAGGGGCACGGCCTGGCGCATCATGTTCGAACCCATCAGCGCACGGTTGGCGTCGTCGTGCTCGAGGAACGGGATAAGGCTCGCAGCGATCGAAGCGATCTGGTTCGGAGCCACGTCCATCAGGTCGACTTCGCTGGCCGTAACCACGGGGAAGTCGGCGCCTTCACGCGCCTTGATACGGTCGGGTTCCAGGAAGTTGCCCTCCCCGTCGATCGGGGTGTTCGCCTGTGCGGCGACCAGGTCTTCCTCCTCCTCGGCCGAATAATAGTGGATATGCGAATTATCCATGTCGACCTTGCCGTTCTCTACCCGGCGGTAGGGCGTCTCGATGAATCCCATCGGGGAGATCTTCGCATAAACGCACAGCGACGAGATAAGACCGATGTTCGGGCCTTCCGGCGACTCAATCGGGCAAAGGCGGCCGTAGTGCGTATAGTGTACGTCTCGCACCTCGAAACCGGCGCGGTCACGCGACAGACCGCCGGGGCCGAGGGCCGAAAGACGGCGTTTGTGCGTAATCTCGGCCAGCGGGTTGATCTGGTCCATGAACTGCGAGAGCTGCGAGGTTCCGAAGAACGAGTTGATCACCGAAGAGAGGGTCTTGGCGTTGATCAGGTCCACCGGGGTAAACACCTCGTTGTCACGCACGTTCATGCGCTCGCGGATCGTACGCGCCATGCGCACGAAACCGACCGAGAACTGATTCGACAACTGCTCGCCCACGGTGCGGACACGACGGTTCGACAGGTGGTCGATATCGTCGACATCGGCTTTCGAGTTGATCAGCTGGATCAGGTATTTGATGATGGCGATGATGTCCTCACGCGTCAACGTGCGAATGGCCGGATCGGTATCCAAACCCAGCTTCTTGTTGATGCGGAAACGACCCACGTCGCCCAGGTCATAGCGTTTGTCCGAGAAGAACAGCTTCTCGATAACGTCGCGCGCCGTCGCCTCATCGGGCGGCTCCGAAGCGCGCAGCTGCCTGTAGATGTAAACCACGGCCTCCTTCTCGGAGTTGCACGGGTCCTTCTGCAAGGTATTGTAGATGATCGAGAAATCGATGCCCGAGAGATTCTCCTTGTGCAGCAGAATCGTCTTGGCGCCGCTCTCGAGGATTTGATCGACATGCTCCTCCTCGAGAACCGTCTCGCGATCCACGATCACGTTGTTTCGTTCGATGGAGACAACCTCGCCCGTATCCTCGTCCACGAAGTCCTCGACCCACGTCGAGAGCACCCTCGCAGCCAACTTGCGGCCTACGGCTTTTTTGAGGTTGGCCTTGTTGACCTTCACCTCGTCCGCCAGGTCGAAGATTTCCAGAATCTGCTGGTCGGCCTCGTAACCGATGGCACGCAGCAGCGTCGTAACGGGCAGTTTCTTCTTACGGTCGATGTAAGCGTACATCACGTTGTTGATGTCCGTAGCGAACTCTATCCACGAACCCTTGAAAGGAATGATTCGCGCCGAATAGAGTTTCGTTCCGTTCGTGTGCATGCTCTGTCCGAAGAACACGCCGGGCGAACGGTGTAACTGGGATACGATGACACGCTCCGCACCGTTGATGACGAACGTACCGCGTTCGGTCATGTAGGGAATCGTCCCGAAGTACACGTCCTGAACGACAACACCGAAATCTTCGTGCTCGTCGTCCGTACAGTAAAGCTTCAGTTTGGCCTTCAGCGGAACGCTGTATGTCAAACCGCGCTCCAGGCACTCCTCGATCGAGTAACGGGGCGGGTCGATATAGTAGTCGATAAACTCCAGAACGAAATTGTTCCGGGTATCCGTGATGGGGAAATTCTCCTGAAATACCTTATACAGCCCCTCGTTCTTGCGATTCTCGGCCGTGGTATCCATCTGGAAAAAGTCCCGGAATGATTTAAGCTGTACCTCCAGCAAATCCGGATAAGGAACCCGGTTTTTTACTGTCGAAAAGCTAATTCTTTGTTGTGTTTTTGCTGCGGACATCGTAAAATCCAAATTAGTTGAAGTGTAATGGGTTACGCTCCCCAAAATGTGCGGGTCATTATCCCGGCAATGCCCCCGTATGAAGGCGTCTTACGCCCCGGGAGCATCCTATATTCCAAAAACCGGACACAGCTCCTGATCGGCACTTCCGGTCTTTAGACCAAGAAAAGGCATAGAGCTTACACGCGGTAAGCCCTATACCTGTTCGTCTTCTATTGACGCTTAAGCAGCAATGCTACTTGAGCTCAACTTCAGCACCTGCTTCCTCGAGCTGGCCCTTGATCTGCTCAGCCTCTTCCTTGGAAACACCCTCCTTAACGGCCTTGGGAGCACCGTCAACGAGCGCTTTAGCATCGCCCAGCGAAAGACCGGCAAGGTCCTTCACTACCTTGATAACCTGGAGCTTGGCCTGACCGGCGTTCTTCAGGATTACGTCGAACGTCGACTTCTCTGCAGCAGCAGCCTCGCCTGCGCCTGCAGCGGGAGCTGCAACGGCAACAGCGGCAGCAGCCGGCTCAATGCCATACTCCTCCTTGAGGATCTGTGCGAGTTCGTTTACCTCGGTAACCTTCAGGTTTACCAGTTCTTCAGCAAGTTTCTTTACGTCTGCCATAGTTGTAAGCTTATTAATTTGTTTTTAATTCTTTTGTGATTAGTTGTTTCTCGATTCGAGCGTCTTCACGAGGCCCGCAATCTTTTGGCCTGCATTAGCCTGCAATGCAGAAATAACATTCTTGGCCGGGGACTGCAGCAGCGCGATGATGTCGCCGATGAGTTCCTCCTTGCTCTTGATGTTACACAGAGCGTCCAGTTGGTTGTCGCCCACGTAAACGCATCCTTCGGCGAAAGCCGCCTTCAGGACGGGCTTGTCCGATTTCTTGCGGAACTCCTTGATCAAAACAGCGGGAGCTTTCGCAACGTTCGTGAACATAACCGAGGTAGGACCCTCCAATACTTTTACCAGATCAGCATCGGCCTTTTCCACCTTTTCGAGGGCTTTGCCCAGGAGGGTGTTCTTAACGACCACCAATTTTACATCGCTCTCGAAGCACTTGCGGCGCAGGGCAGCGGTCTGCTCTGCATCCAGCGACTCGATGTCGGTGATGTAGAAGTGAGGATAAGCCTGGAGCTGCTCGGCGAGGTTGTTAATAACAACCAGTTTTTCTTCCTTAGTCATCTCTTCTCTCCTCCTTCTTATTTGGTTTCTACTGATTTGGAATCAATCTGCACGCCGGGGCTCATGGTGGTCGAGAGATAAATACTCTTCACATAAGAACCTTTGGCAGCAGCCGGTTTCAGCTTGATAATCATATTCAGCACCTCTTTCGCGTTTTCCACGATCTGATCTGCCGAGAACGAAACCTTGCCTACCGTCGTGTGGATGATACCGAATTTGTCGACCTTAAAGTCGATCTTACCGGCTTTCACCTCGCTTACGGCCTTGCCGACTTCCATAGTAACCGTACCGGTCTTGGGGTTCGGCATCAGTCCGCGGGGACCCAGAATACGGCCCAGCGCACCGACTTTACCCATTACGTTGGGAGTACAGATGATCACGTCAACGTCGGTCCAGCCGGCCTTGATCTTGTCAACATACTCGTCCAGACCTACATAGTCAGCGCCTGCAGCCGTCGCCTCGGCCTCCTTCTCGGGAGTACAAAGCACCAGCACACGCACCGTTTTACCGGTTCCGTGGGGAAGCGTCACCACGCCGCGGACCATCTGGTTCGCCTTGCGGGGGTCAACACCCAGACGCACGTCGATATCCACCGAAGCGTCGAATTTCGTGAACGTAATTTCCTTCAGAAGAGCGGCAGCCTCCGGGAGCTTGTAAGCCTTAGCGGCTTCCACCTTAGCGTAGGCGATCTTTTGATTTTTTGTCAACTTACTCATCTTCTTCGCAATTACATATTAGGAAATTCTCCGACGACACTGATACCCATACTGCGGGCAGTACCGGCAACCATGCGCATAGCGGATTCCAGTGTAAAGCAGTTCATGTCAGGCATTTTGTCCTGAGCAATTTCGCGGACCTGATCCCACGTCACCTGACCGACCTTGTCGCGGTTAGGCTGAGCGGAACCCGTCTTCGCTTTGGCTGCTTCCTTAAGCTGGATGGCTACGGGCGGCTGTTTTACGACAAAGTCGAACGACTTGTCGCTGTAAACAGTGATGATGACCGGGAGAACCTTTCCCGCCTTGTCCTGCGTACGAGCATTGAATTGCTTGCAGAAGTCCATGATATTGACTCCCTTAGAACCCAATGCGGGACCAACCGGGGGCGAAGGATTGGCGGCACCACCTTTGATCTGCAATTTAATAAATGCAGCAATCTCTTTTGCCATAGTTTTCCTTGGTTAATTATTCTTTTTCTACTTGGGTGAAACTCAACTCCATAGGAGTTTTGCGCCCGAATATCTTCACCGATACCGTGAGTTTCTTGCGCTCGTTGTCGACGGCCTCGATAGTACCTTGGAAGCTCGAGAAAGGACCGTCCGTAACCTTGACGGTCTCGCCGACAAAGAAGGGTATTTCGTTCTCCTCCTCCTGTGCGCTCAGTTCGTCGACGCGGCCGAGGATGCGCGCAACCTCCTGCGGACGCAGGGGCGTAGCGTTCATCTTGCGGCTGTCCTCTTTGGTGTCGCCGAGGAAACCCAGCACATTGGGAGTATTGCGAATTATAATCGGAATCTGGCCGACGAAAGCGGCCTCCACCAACACGTAACCCGGATAAGAAACCTTCTCTTTCGAAACCTTCTTTCCGTTGCGGATGGTATAGACTTTTTCGGTAGGAATCAACACCTGGGAAATGTAGTCCTCCAGGTGGTTATGGCGGATTTCGGCCTCGATATACTCTTTGACCTTTCCCTCCTTACCACCGATAGCACGGACGACATACCACTGTTTCTTAATCTCGCTCATCGTTTCAGCAAACAATTAACGGCCAAGATTTCCCAGGGTCTTGTAAATGCCTGCCATCACGTTCTCGAACGTCACGTCCATTGCCAGAACGACCACGGCGAAGATGACCGAAGCCACCATCACGACGATCGTAGAACTCTGGAGCTGCGGGAACGTAGGCCACGTTACCTTGTTTACAAGCTCGTTGTAAGATTCTTTAACGTATTTGAACATATCTTTGTCTTTTACTCTTGGCAGGAGCAGAGAGATTCGAACTCCCATCAACGGTTTTGGAGACCGCTATTCTACCCTTGAACTATGCTCCTAAAAAGGGAGGCGATGCGGTTCACCGCCTCCCGGAATATCGATTGTGAATTACTTCAGAATCTTCAGGATCTGACCTGCACCTACCGTACGGCCACCCTCGCGGATTGCGAAACGAAGACCTTCGTTGATAGCTACCGGGTAGATCAGGTTTACGGAGATGGTTACGTGGTCGCCCGGCATAACCATGTCTACGCCTGCGGGCAGGTGAACCTCACCCGTTACGTCCATCGTACGCAGGTAGAACTGGGGACGATAGTTGTTGTGGAACGGCGTGTGACGGCCACCCTCTTCTTTCTTCAGGATGTAGACCTCAGCCTCGAACTCGGTGTGCGGGGTGATCGAGCCGGGTTTAGCGACTACCATACCGCGCTTAACATCCTTCTTGTCGATACCGCGGAGCAGCAGACCTACGTTGTCGCCGGCCTCGCCCTGATCGAGCAGCTTGCGGAACATCTCGACGCCCGTACAGGTCGACGTGAGGGTCTTCTCCTCGAGACCTACGATCTCAACGGGATCACCTACGTGGATGATACCGGTTTCGATACGGCCCGTTACAACGGTTCCACGGCCGGTGATCGAGAACACGTCCTCGACAGGCATCAGGAACGGCTTCTCGTTCTCACGCGGGGGAATCGGAATATATTCGTCGACAGCAGCCATCAGCTCCATGATCTTCTCTTCCCACTTAGCCTCGCCGTTCAGGCCGCCGAGTGCGGAACCACGGATGATGGGAGCGTTGTCGCCATCGTACTCATACTTCGAAAGCAGGTCGCGAACCTCCATCTCGACGAGGTCGAGCATTTCGGGATCGTCAACCATGTCGCACTTGTTCAGGAAAACAACGATGCGCGGTACGTTCACCTGACGGGCGAGCAGCACGTGCTCGTTGGTCTGGGGCATCGGACCGTCCGTAGCGGCAACGACCAGGATAGCACCGTCCATCTGAGCGGCACCGGTAACCATGTTCTTCACATAGTCGGCGTGGCCCGGGCAGTCTACGTGAGCGTAGTGACGGTTAGCCGTCTGGTACTCAACGTGCGAGGTGTTGATCGTGATACCACGCTCTTTCTCCTCGGGAGCGTTGTCGATCGAGTCGAACGAACGGAGCTCCGACAGACCGTTCTTAGCCAAAACGGTCGTGATAGCAGCGGTAAGGGTGGTCTTACCGTGGTCAACGTGACCGATGGTACCGATGTTTACGTGCGGTTTCGACCGGTCGAATTTTTCTTTTGCCATAGTATTAAGTATTTAAAGTATTGTTAAAAATTGTCCTAAAGTTTTAAAATTCATTTCGCAGAACGAGCGAGCGACACAAACTCCCCATTTCATTCAACGGAGGCGTTCGCATCACACGCTGCTGCGTACTGGAGCGGAAGACGAGGCTCAAACTCGCGACCCTCAGCTTGGAAGGCTGATGCTCTATCAACTGAGCTACTTCCGCAAT
>ENA-UESI01000164-UESI01000164.1-human-gut-metagenome-genome-assembly--contig:-NODE-164-length-58340-cov-8.510272_pt1 | contig 58340 bp, 61 predicted proteins | sample MGYA00243005_ERZ508006 | MGnify/ENA primary metagenome ERZ508006 (study PRJEB26167, sample SAMN06115436) | human gut metagenome | host: Homo sapiens | place: China:Shandong | collected 2015-06-10... | reverse complement strand
TCTCACCCGTGATGCCGCCCATGCGCGACGCCTGGTCGTAGGTGCGCGAGAACTGCTTCTCCAGCAGGCCGTACGTGTACTTGGCCTTCTGCTTCTCGCTCAACTGCGTGCCGTACTCCGACACCTTTTTGCGCTTACGCGCCAGACCGTGCTGTCCGGGAGGATAGTTGCGCTTTTCGAGCACCTTATCCGCACCATAGATAGCTTCGCCGAATTTACGGGCGATTTTCGATTTAGGTCCTATGTATTTTCCCATTGTTCTGACTTTTTTTAAAACCTTGAAATTATCCTTAACCTATGCCTGAATTATACACGGCGGCGGTTAGGAGCACGGCAACCGTTGTGCGGCAGCGGAGTAACGTCGATGATCTCCATCACCTCGATACCTGCGCCGTGAATGGTGCGCACAGCCGACTCGCGACCAGCGCCCGGGCCCTTGACATAAACCTTCACCTTGCGAAGGCCCATATCGTAAGCGACCTTTGCGCAATCCGCCGAAGCGGTCTGTGCAGCATACGGAGTATTCTTCTTCGAACCACGGAAACCCATCTTACCGGCCGACGACCAGCTGATGACATCGCCCACCTCGTTGGTGATGGTGATGATTACGTTGTTGAAAGTGGAGTGTACATAGACATTGCCCAGTGCACTGACCTTAACAACTTTCTTTTTAACTGTTCCAGTTTTCTTTGCCATAATTCTCTAAAGATTACTTCGTTGCCTTTTTCTTGTTTGCGACAGTCTTCTTGCGGCCCTTGCGGGTACGTGCGTTGTTCTTGGTCGACTGACCGCGAACGGGAAGACCCAGACGGTGACGGATGCCGCGGTAGCAGCCGATATCCATCAGGCGCTTGATATTCAACTGGACCATCGAACGGCATTCGCCCTCGACCTTCAGACCCAGGTCAGCGATCGTCGAACGGATCGCACCGACCTGGTCGTCCGACCAATCCTGTACTTTGAGATCGTAGCTGATGCCAGCGGTCTCGAGAATTTTACGAGCCGTCGAGCGACCGATACCGTAGATATAGGTCAGGCCGATCTCGCCTCTTTTGTTTTTCGGTAAATCTACACCGACTATACGTGCCATATAAATTCTTTTTCTTTTTTGACTTGTTTAAAAAACATTACCCCTGGCGCATTTTAAACTTGGGATTCTTTTTGCAAATGACGTAAAGTTTGCCTTTACGCTTTACAATCTTGCAATCCTCGCTTCTTTTCTTGATGGATGCTTTAACTTTCATGATTTTCAAGCAATCTAATTATTTGTACCGGAAAGATATACGTCCCTTCGTAAGGTCGTAGGGCGTCATCTCCACTTTCACTTTATCTCCGGGAAGGATTTTGATGTAGTGCATACGCATCTTTCCCGAGATATGGGCCGTGAGCACGTGGCCGTTGTCCAGTTCGACGCGGAACATCGCATTGGACAACGCCTCGATAATCGTACCGTCCCTTTCAATAGCAGTTTGTTTTGCCATAGAGTCTTAGTTGTTTATTGCTTTTTCGATGATACTGAAGTCCGTCAGGACATCGGGTCCCGATTTGCGGACCGCAACGGCGAACTCGAAGTGCGCCGCCGGTTTGTGGTCCCGCGTGCGGACCGTCCAGCCATCCCGTTCGAAAACCACCGCTTTGGTTCCCATGTTGATCATGGGCTCGATGCAGATGACCATGCCCTCTTTCAAGAGCGGGCCCCTGCCGCGTGCACCGTAATTGGGAACACCTGGATCTTCGTGCATTTTCCGACCCAATCCGTGTCCTTCCAATTCGCGCACGACTCCGTAGCCGAAACTTTCGGCATACTCCTGCACGGCTGCCGACACGTCGCCTACGCGGTTGCCGGCTTTGGCCTGCGCCGTACCTTTATAAAGAGCCTCTTTGGTGACATCCATCAGCTGCCTTACTTCCCCGGCAACCTCTCCAACGGCAAACGTATATGCCGAATCACCAACAAACCCCTTCATAAACGTACCGCAATCGACCGAAACGATGTCGCCCTCTTTGAGGACGCATTTCGAGGATGGAATACCGTGAACTACCTGTTCGTTTACCGATATACACAACGAAGCGGGAAATCCCTGATATCCGAGGAAGGCAGGAACTGCTCCGTGCGCGCGGATAAAATCCTCGGCAATCGAATCCAACTCCTTGGTGGTGACACCCGGGCGGATGTGGCGACCCACCTCCGCCAGTGTCTCGGACACCAGGATGTTGTTCTCGCGGAGCAGCTCTATCTCCTCGTCTGTCTTTAAATATATCATTTCTTCGCTTAAGAACTCTTCGGAAAAACTCCTAATGACGACCCTGAATACGTCCGGTCTTCATCAGACCATCGTAATGGCGCATCAGCAGGTAGCTCTCGATCTGCTTCAGAGTGTCGAGTACCACGCCGACCATGATCAGCAGCGACGTACCTCCGTAGAAGTAGGCGAACGACTGCTGGATGCCGAGGAACTTCATCGCCAGCGCGGGCAGGATAGCCACGATCGCCAGGAAGAACGAACCCGGAAGCGTAATACGCGTCATGATGGTGTCGATGTAGTTCACGGTCTGCTTACCCGGTTTCACTCCCGGGATAAAGCCGCCGTTTCGCTTCATGTCATCGGCCATCATTTGAGGGTTGATGATAATCGCCGTGTAGAAGTAGGTGAAAGCGATTACCAGCACTGCAAGCGTAAAGTTGTACCAGAAACCGGTCATCGAGCTGAAAGCAGCCGCGAAAGCCGTACCGGAGAACAGCGCCGGAATAAACATCAGAGCCTGCGCGAAGATGATAGGCATCACATTCGCAGCATTCATCTTCAAGGGGATGTACTGACGTACACCACCATACTGTTTGTTACCGACGATACGCTTTGCATACTGTACAGGAACCTTGCGGACAGCCTGTACCAGGGCGATCGTTGCCATGAAGACAAGGAACAGCAGGATCAGCTCGAGGATCAGCATGATGGCGCTACCCGAGGCAGTCTGGAAACGGGCGTTGACCTCGGCCAACAGCGCGTGCGGAAGACGTGCCACGATACCGATCATGATGATCAGCGAGATACCGTTACCGATACCCTTGTCGGTGATCTTCTCGCCCAGCCACATGATAAACATGGTTCCGGCGATCAGGATCGTCGTCGCATAGGCAACGAAGCCGAACGAATTGCCGTAAACGAACGCGGTGGGGACCTGGTGATACAGGTTGGCGATATACGCCGGGCCCTGCAGTACCAACACACCAATCGTAAGGAAGCGTGTCCACTGGTTCATCTTGCGGCGGCCGCTCTCACCCTCCTTCTGCATTTTCTGGAAATACGGAATCATCATACCCATCAACTGGATGATGATCGAGGCGGTGATGTACGGCATGACTCCGAGCGCGAAAATAGCGGCGTTACCGAATGCACCGCCGGAGAAGACGTTCAACAGACCCAGAAGTCCGTTGCCTTCCAACTGGCTGGCATACGCCGAACCCTCGCCCAGGGCGTTGGGGTTGATGCCCGGAATCACGACGAAACTACCCAAGCGGTAGACCAGCAGCAGTCCGATCGTGTAGATGACACGTTTACGGAGCTCCTCGATCTTGTAGATATTCTTGAGCGTTTCTACCAATTTCTTGTTGGTCGCCAAAAGAGCGATTACCACCAAAAAGACGACACCAACAACGAGATACTGATTCATAATTTTTGGGTTCTAAGGTTGCTTACAGTTTTTCGACGCTGCCTCCGGCTGCCGTGATGGCCGCTTCGGCGCTCTTCGAGAACGCATGAGCCTTGACGGCCAGCGCTTTCGAAATCGTGCCGTTGCCCAGGATCTTCACCTTGTCGTTCGACGAGATGAAACCTGCCGAAATAAGCGTGTCGACCGTAACCTCCGAAAGCGACTTCTTGGCTGCCAACTCCTCGAGCGTCGAGAGGTTGATGGCCTTGAATTCAACGCGCTTCAGGTTCGTGAAACCGAACTTGGGGAGGCGACGCTGCAGCGGCATCTGGCCACCCTCGAAGCCGAGCTTGCGCGAGTAACCCGAACGCGACTGTGCACCCTTGTGTCCACGGGTAGCCGTGCCACCGTGGCCCGAACCTGCACCGCGGCCGATTCGTTTATCGTGATGCGTTGAACCCTTTGCGGGTTTGAGATTATTGAGTTCCATTGTTTATAATCCGTTAGCTGTTAAACTTATTCTGCGGCCTGTGCAGCCTCCTCCTTGACCTCGGCCTTCTTGGCCTTCGGGGCAGCCTTCTTGACAGGGGCTACCTCTTCGACTTTGACGAGGTGCTTCACGCGCTCAATCATACCTTTGATGATTGCCGAGTCGTCGTGCTCGACGCTCGCGTTGATCTTCTTCAGACCCAGCGCGTCAAGGTTCTTGCACTGACGCTCCGTAGAGCCGATGCGGCTTTTGACCTGGGTGATTTTCAATCTTGCCATGTTCTTCTTGAGAATTAACCGTTAAACACCTTGTCCATCGAGATACCGCGCACGCGGGCAATGCTGTGGGCATCGCGCAGTTCGCACAGGGCAGCGATGGTCGCCTTCACCAGGTTGTGGGGGTTCGACGAACCCTTGCTCTTGGCAAGCACGTTCTTGATGCCCACCGACTCGAGCACGGCACGCATGGCTCCGCCGGCGATGATACCCGTACCGGGAGCGGCCGGACGAATCATCACGAGCGAACCGCTGAAACGCGACTCCTGCTTGTGGGGGATCGTACCGTTGATAACCGGGATCTTCACCAGGTTCTTCTTTGCGTCTTCCACGCCTTTGGCGATGGCCGACTGAACCTCCGAAGCCTTGCCCAGGCCGTAGCCTACGACACCGTCCTCGTTACCTACGACGACGATGGCCGAGAAACTGAACGTGCGGCCACCCTTGGTTACCTTGGTTACACGCTGAATGCTTACGAGCCGGTCCTTGAGTTCGAGGTCGCTCGTACGTACTTTCTTTATGTTGGTATTTGACATAATCGCTTAGAATTTAAGTCCGCCTTCGCGTGCTGCTTCGGCCAGCTGTTTAACTCTTCCGTGATACAGGTAGCCGTTACGGTCGAAGGCTACGACGCTGATGCCTTTGGCTGTGGCGCGCTCGGCGGCCAATTTGCCCACCAGGGCGGCTACTTCGCACTTGTTCTTGCCTGCAACCGCTTCGGCAACCTCCTTGTCCAGCGAGGAAGCCGTAGCCAGGGTAACACCTGCGAGGTCGTCGATAAACTGTACGTAGATCTGCTTGTTGCTACGATATACAGTCATGCGAGGCTGTGAAGGCGTTCCGCTAACGATCTTGCGGATACGCATCTTGATCCTCTCTCTTCTTTCTATCTTGTTCAATGACATAACTTCAGACTATTTACTATTTAGCACCTGCTGATTTACCTGCCTTGCGACGGATCTGCTCGCCGACGAACTTGATACCCTTGCCCTTATACGGCTCCGGCTTGCGCAGCGAACGGATCTTCGCGGCAACCTGGCCTACGAGCTGCTTGTCGATCGACTTGAGCGTTACGATAGGATTGCCCTTTTTCTCGGTAACGGCCGTAGCGGTCACCTCTTTGGGCAGAAGGAAATGCGTATCGTGCGAATAGCCGAGGCTCATTTCGAGCACCTGGCCCTTCATTTCGGCCTTGAAACCGACACCCACGAGTTCCTGTTTGATTTCATAACCCTTCGATACACCGACAACCATGTTGTTGATCAGTGCGCGGTACAGACCGTGCAGCGAACGGTGGCGGGGCTGGTTGGTGGGACGGGACACCAGAACGGCGGGAACTTCCTTGTTCGTGTGAATGTCCATGTGCGTGCCGACCTCTACCTTGATATCCGAGTCCACTTTCTGGCTCAGCGTCCCGAGTGGCCCTTTCACGCTTACCGTATTGTCGGCGGCCACCTCTACGGTAACGCCGGCAGGCAGGGTTACAGGTAATTTACCAATTCTTGACATTGTGTTGTTCTTTAATAATTTGCGATTAGTAGATGTAGCACAGTACCTCGCCGCCCACGTTTTCCTTGCGGGCCCGGGCGTCGGTCATGATACCTTTCGACGTGGAGATGATGGCGATGCCCAGTCCGTTGAGAACGCGGGGCATGTCCGAAACCGAAACATACTGACGCAGACCCGGGCGGCTGACGCGCTTGAGGTCCTTGATAGCATTGGTCTTGGTGGCAGCATCCCACTTCAGAGCGATTTTGATCGACGGGTGACCTTTCTCGTCCTTGTCGAATTTGTAAGCGAGAATATAACCCTGCTCATAGAGGATCTTGGTCATCTCCTGCTTAATTTTTGAACCGGGAGCTTCAACCACTTTGTGGTTGGCTTTCACCGCGTTTCTAATTCTGGTCAGAAAGTCCGCAATAGGATCAGTCATAACGAATAGAAGTTAAAAATTAATAATTGGTTTGTTTTTTTATTATTCTGGCTTTCAGCAAATTAGCTCACCGCCAATCGCTTTACAGCCTTTTTGCCCGTCCCCCGTTCGCATACGCACACGAGGGTACAAAGCGCGCAAATATACGCATTATTTCCCAAACGGCCAAGTTATCGCCTGATTTTTAGCGATTTTAGCGTTACCTCCGGAATGCAGACAATGTTAGCACCCGATGTTGCTAACATGTATCTGCACAAAATTTCCCTTCGGCAACCGCCCTTCGGTTCCTCCGGCACGGCATCCGCCGCACTTTCGGGTCCGATTCCAGCCCTTCGGGCCTGAGCCCGGAACGTCATATGCGTCCCCGCGTCAGCCCTCCGTTCCGGCAGCCTCCGGCCTCTACTTCCGCTGCATTGAGCAACTTCGGCATCACCCTTCCGACTGAGCCTTCCGGCATCCGCCCGGCTGCTTGCGCAACCCCGGCATCGGCCTCCGGCCCCTGGTCCGAGAAATTTGTAACCAAGTGTCCAACCTTTCGTTACGCCCCACATATCGGGAAGTTACCGCTTGCGGCGGCACTTTCCCCGATACTGTGACGTATCTACCGGGTTATACACCCCTATCAGCTCCACTTCCTTTGGAGAGACATGCTCCCCACAGGCTCGACACCTTCCGGAAGGTGGAACATATTCGAGTTGCCGGGCCCGGTTCCGGGATCCGCATACACGCATCCCCTCGCCGCACCCCGGCGACTACCAGCTTGCTTTCGTAACGCCCGGGATCAGACCCTTCGAGGCCATTTCGCGGAACTGGATACGGCTGATGCCGAACAGGCGAATATAGCCCTTGGGACGACCCGTGATCTTGCAGCGGTTGTGCTGGCGGATGGGATTCGAGTTGCGGGGCAGCTTCGCAAGCGCCTGCCATGCCTCTTCGTGATCCATCTCACCGCTCTTCACCTTGGCAGCGATCTCCTCGCGCTTGTGAGCATAGCGGTTTGCGAGCTTCGCACGCTTCACCTCGCGGGCCTTCATCGATTCTTTTGCCATAGCTTATTGATTCTTTTTAGCGTTTTTGAAAGGAAGACCGAACTCGCGGAGCAGGGCATAAGCCTCCTCGTCGGTTTTGGCCGTCGTTACGAACGTAATCTCCATGCCGAAGATCTTGGTGATCTTGTCGATGTCGATTTCCGGGAAGATGATCTGCTCGGTGATACCCAGGGTGTAGTTGCCCTGGCCGTCGAACTTTTCATTGATACCCTTGAAGTCGCGGATACGCGGCAGAGCCACGGCGATCAGACGCTCCAGGAACTCGTACATCTTCGTATCGCGCAGCGTCACGCGCACGCCGATAGGCATGCCCTTACGCAGCTTGAAGTTCGAGATGTCCTTGCGCGAGCGGGTCTGAACGGCCTTCTGGCCGGTGATTGTCGTCAGCTCGGCTTCAGCCACGTCGATAAGTTTCTTATCGGCGACGGCCTGGCCCATACCCTGGTTGATTACGATCTTTTCGAGCTTCGGGCACTGCATAATGCTCGAGTAACCGAACTCCTTCATAAGGGCAGGCTTGATCTGCTCCTTATACTGTGTCTTGAGTGTAGGTACGTATCCCATTATTTGATCTCCTCCCCTGACTTTTTAGCGAAACGAACTAATTTACCTTTTGCATCCGTCTTGCGGCCGACCTTGGTAGGCTTGCCCGACTTGGGATCGATGAGCATGAGGTTCGAAACGTGAATCGGAGCCTCTTTCTCGACGATGCCTCCCTGGGGATTCTGTGCATTGGGCTTCGTGGCCTTCTTGCAGAGGTTCACACCTTCGACGATGGCACGCTGCTTCGAAACCTCGACCTTCAGGACTTTGCCCGTCTGGCCTTTGCTGTCACCGGCGATGACCTGAACCTGATCCCCTTTCTTAATATGTAATTTCATTGACATATCCGAAATAGTTTTTATGATTACAATACTTCGGGTGCGAGGGAGATAATCTTCATATACTGGTCACGCAGCTCGCGAGCTACGGGGCCGAATATACGAGTACCGCGCATTTCACCCTGGTTGTTAAGCAGCACCACGGCGTTGTCGTCGAAACGAATGTACGAACCGTTGGCACGTCTGATTTCCTTCGTGGTTCTTACGACTACAGCCTTCGATACGGCGCCCTTCTTGACTTCGCCCGAGGGAGTCGCGCTCTTGACAGCCACGACGATCTTATCGCCGATGGATGCGTAGCGACGTTTCGTGCCGCCGAGCACCCGGATGCAGAGGACCTCCTTCGCACCGCTGTTATCAGCTACAATGAGTCTACTTTCCTGTTGTATCATAACTACTTAGCTCTTTCAATGATTTGTACTAATCTCCAACGCTTGGTCTTGCTCAGCGGGCGGGTTTCCATGATGCGTACGGTATCGCCCTCCTTGCAGGTCTCGTCGAGCGACTCGGCCACAAACTTCGTCGTCTTGTTCACGAACTTGCCGTAGATAGGATGCTTCACCTTACGTGCTACTGCAACCACAATGGTCTTTTCCATCTTGTTGCTGACAACCACACCGATACGCTCTTTTCTAAGATTTCTTTCCATAGTTGTTCTCGTTATTTAGCGTTTTTTTGACGCAGAACGGTCAGCATGCGAGCTATATCTCTGCGGTTCTTCTTAATGATCGACGGGTTCTCGACGGGAGACACTGCGTGCTGCACCTTCAGCTTTGCGAGCTGGGCCTTTTCGGTCTCGATGCGCTCCTGCAGGTCCTTTGTCGAAATATCCTTGATTTCTGCACTTTTCATTTTGTGTATCCCTTAAATTGTGGTTTCGACGTAGTCACGTCTTACGATAAACTTGGTGGTAATAGGCAGCTTCTGAGCACCCAGGCGCAGCGCTTCCTGAGCAACTGCCAGGGGCACACCCTCTGCCTCGAAAAGAATACGTCCGGGCGTAACAGGCGCCACGAAGCCTTCGGGATTACCTTTACCCTTACCCATACGCACCTCGGCGGGCTTCTTCGTGATGGGTTTGTCGGGGAAGATGCGGATCCACAACTGACCTTCACGCTTCATGTAACGCGTAATGGCCTGACGTGCCGCCTCTATCTGACGACCCGTGATCCAGGTCGATTCAAGTGCCTTGATTGCGAACGATCCGTATGCAAGCTGGTTACCTCTCTGAGCGATACCCTTCATACGGCCTTTCTGCATTCTTCTAAATTTGGTCTTTTTCGGCTGTAACATGTTAGTTCTGCTTTAAAAAGGTCCTACTTACTGATTGTTATTGCGACGGTCCCCACCACGGCGGTCTCCACCGCGACGGTCTCCGCCACGACGATCGCCACCACGGCGGTCTCCGCCACGACGGTCGCCACCACGGCGATCACCACGCTCACCGCGGTCGCCCGAAGGAGCCTGCGCCGAAGCGCCTGCGATTTCGAACAGGTCGCGCTGACCGTATACGATTCCCTGGCAGATCCAGACTTTCACGCCCAGGATACCCACTTTCGTGAGCGCCTCGGTCAGGCAGTAGTCGATGTCTGCGCGGAACGTGTGCAGCGGAATACGTCCTTCCTTGATCGTCTCCGTACGGGCCATCTCGGCGCCGCCTACACGGCCGGCAACCTGGATTTTGATACCCTCGGCGCCCATGCGCATGGTCGAAGCCACGGCCGTCTTCACGGCACGGCGGAACGATACGCGGCCCTCGAGCTGACGGGCGATGTTCTGACCTACGATGACGGCATCCACCTCGGGACGCTTTACCTCGAAGATGTTGATCTGGATTTCCTTGCCGGTGAGCTTCTTCAGCTCCTCCTTCAGTTTGTCGACCTCCTGGCCGCCCTTGCCGATGATGATGCCCGGGCGAGCCGTCGAAATCGTAACCGTGACAAGTTTCAGCGTGCGCTCGATGATGATCTTCGAGATGCTAGCCTTCGCCAGACGGACATTCAGATACTTGCGGATCTTGGCGTCCTCGACGAGTTTGTCGGAGAAATCCTTGCCTCCGAACCAGTTGGAATCCCAACCGCGGATGATACCAAGACGATTTGCTATCGGATTAACTTTTTGTCCCATCTGATTACTTGTTTTCTTTTTCTACGATTACCATTTTGTCAACTACGATCGTTACGTGGTTCGAACGCTTGCGGATACGGTGTGCGCGACCCTGGGGCGCTGCCTGAATACGCTTCAGCATGCGGCCGCCGTCGACGAATACCTCTTTAACGCAGAGTTTCGTGTCCTCCAGACGCTCCGACTCGTTCTTGGTCTCCCAGTTGGCAATCGCCGACTTGAGGAGTTTCTCCATCCGGATCGACGCTTCCTTCTTCGAGTAACGAAGGATACCCAGAGCCTTGTTGATTTCCACACCGCGGATGATGTCGGCCACCAGGCGCATCTTGCGGGGAGAGGTCGGGCAATCACGCAGAACGGCGATAGCCTTCTGCTTCTTCTCAGCCTTTAACTGTTCGGCTTTATTTGCTTTTCTTGCACCCATTTTCTACCTATTTTTTCTTGTTACCTGAGTGACCGCGGAAGTTACGCGTGGGAGCAAACTCACCGAGTTTGTGTCCTACCATGTTCTCTGTTACGTACACCGGAATAAATTTGTTTCCGTTGTGGACGGCTACCGTCTGACCTACAAAGTCAGGGGAGATCATACTTGCTCGCGACCATGTCTTAATTACCGACTTTTTATTTCCTTCGGCCTGAGCGACGATCTTCGCTTCCAGCTTGGGGTCGATAAACGGTCCTTTTTTTAATGAACGGCTCATTATGTACTCTTATTTAATTATTTTTTCTTCTTGGAAATAATAAACTTCGAGGTCGTCTTCTTCGGGTTACGAGTCTTATAACCCTTGGCAAGCAGACCCTTGCGCGAACGCGGGTGACCACCCGACGCACGGCCTTCGCCACCACCCATCGGGTGATCCACCGGGTTCATAACGACACCGCGGTTGCGAGGACGGCGACCGAGCCAACGCTCACGTCCTGCCTTACCCGAGCTTTCGAGGCTGTGGTCGACATTCGACACAACACCCACCGTAGCACGGCAAGTTACGAGTACCATACGAGTCTCGCCCGAAGGCAGCTTGATGATCGCGAATTTGCCTTCGCGAGCCAGCAGCTGGGCGTAGGAACCGGCCGAACGTGCCATGGCGGCGCCCTGACCGGGGTAGAGTTCAATGTTGTGGACAACCGTACCCAGGGGAATCTCGCTCAGGAAGAGCGTGTTTCCGACCTCGGGAGCAACGCCTGCGCCGCTCATTACGGTCTGGCCCACCTGGAGTCCGTTGGGTGCGATGATGTAGCTCTTCTCACCGTCGGCGTATGCCAGGAGTGCAATGCGTGCGGTACGATTCGGGTCGTACTCGATCGACTTTACAGTTGCAGCGATGCCATCTTTCGAGCGTTTGAAGTCGACGTTACGATACATCTGCTTGTGACCGCCGCCGATGTAGCGGACCGTCATTTTGCCGTCACTGTTACGTCCACCCGAGCTCTTCTTGGGGCTGAGCAGCGATTTCTCCGGTTTGTTCGTCGTGATTTCGTCGAACGTGCCGATAATCTTATGTCTCGTACCTGCGGTTACAGGTTTAAATTTTCTTACTGCCATCTTCGTTAGATATTACTGTAAAAATCGATCTTGTCTCCATCCTTCAAGGTGACGATAGCCTTCTTGAAGTTGTTAGCGCGACCCTCAAGCAGGCCGGCTTTGGTATAGCGGCTCTTGAGTTTGCCCATGTAGTTCACGGTGTTCACGTCCGTAACGACGACGTTGTACATCTGCTCTACGGCATTGCGAATCTGCAGCTTGTTAGCCCTCACGTCAACGATAAAACCGTAGCGATTCAACTTTTCGCCCTGAATCGTCATTTTCTCGGTCAAAACCGGCTTAATAATAATGTCCATTGTAACTATGCGTTTTTAAGCTAACATCGTATTCAATACATTCTCGGCGCCTTCCACCAACACGATGGCCGATGCGTTCATCACGTCGTAAGTGCAGACGTTCTGAGCCAGCACGGGCTTCACGTAAGGCAGGTTGCGGCACGACAGCTGGAGGTTTACATTCGATTCGGGAAGAATCAGCAGAACCTTCTTGTCGTCAACCTTGAGAGCCTCGGCCAGAGCCACGACCGACTTGGTCTTGGGAGCCTCCATCGAGATCGTCTCGACGATGCTGATCGAACCGGCCTGGGCCTTGTAGGTCAGCGCGCTGCGGCGAGCCAGCTGCTTGAGCTTCTTGTTGAGCTTGAAGCTGTAATCGCGGGGCTGGGGACCGAAGATACGGCCGCCACCCGGGAACAGGGGCGACTTGATGCTGCCTGCACGGGCGCCGCCTGTGCCTTTCTGGCGCTTGAGCTTGCGGGTCGAACCGGCAACTTCGTTGCGCTGCTTCGACTTGTGCGTGCCCTGACGCTGGTCAGCGAGATACTGCTTCACGTCGAGGTAAATAGCGTGGTCATTAGCCTCCACGCCGAAGACAGCATCCGAAAGGACTACCTTACGACCCGTCTCTTTTCCTTGTGTGTTTAATACAGCTAATTCCATACTATTTTTCAATCGTTAAATAAGCACCTTTTGCTCCCGGAATCGACCCTTTCACGAGGATCAGGTTGCTTTCGGGAATTACTTTCAATACACGCAGGTTGAGAACCTTCACCTGCTCACCGCCCATCTGGCCGGGCAAACGCTTGCCCTTGAAGACGCGCGAAGGATAGGACGATGCGCCCAGCGAACCCGGCTTGCGGGCACGGTTGTGCTGGCCGTGAGTCTGGCCGCCGACGCCGCCGAAGCCATGACGCTTCACTACGCCCTGAAAACCTTTTCCTTTCGAAATCCCGGTCACGTCTACCCAGTCCTCCTCCGAGAAGAGGTCTACGGTCAGCGTGTCGCCGAGATTCACTTCGGGCATGTCCTTGAATTCCGCAAGTTTGCGTTTCGGGGTCGTGCCGGCTTTCTTGAAGTGACCTAACAAACTGCTGGTGGCGTGCTTTTCACTTGTCTCGTCATAGGCAATCTGAACCGCCTCGTAGGTATCCTTCTCGACGGTCTTGATTTGCGTAACAACGCACGGTCCAGCCTCAATGACAGTGCATGGTATGTTCTTACCCTCGGCACTGTAAACGGAAGTCATTCCGATTTTCTTTCCAATAAGTCCTGACATTTGTTGTCAAATTGTTTGTTATAAATAAAAAAGTGATCTTTCGTTAGATGGTCATCGATCCTATCACACTTTGATCTCTACCTCAACACCCGAGGGAAGCTCCAGTTTCATCAGCGCGTCGATCGTTTTGGGTGTCGACGAGTAGATGTCGAGGATACGCTTGAAGGTGCAGAGCTGGAACTGCTCGCGGGCTTTCTTGTTGACGAAAGTCGAGCGGTTGACCGTAAAAATCTGCTTGTGCGTGGGAAGGGGGACCGGGCCGCTTACGACGGCGCCCGTGCTCTTCACAGTCTTCACAATCTTCTCGGCCGATTTGTCCACGAGATTGTGATCGAATGACTTTAACTTGATTCTAATCTTCTGGTTCATATTGTTTGCTTATTCTATATCCTTACGTTTACCACTCGCTTTCTCGATGATCTCCTTAGCCAGGTTGGCAGGAACCTCCTCGAAGTGCGAGAACTCCATGGACGAGGTTGCGCGGCCCGACGAAATCGTACGCAGCACGGTTACATAGCCGAACATCTCCGACAGGGGGACTTTGGCTTTCACCACGCGGGCAGTACCCTTCGACTCCATGCCGGTAACCTGTCCGCGGCGCTTGTTCAGGTCGCCGATAACGTCACCCATGTTCTCCTCGGGGGTCACGACCTCCACGGACATGATAGGCTCCATAATCACCGAACCGGCCTTGGGGGCTGCTGCACGGTAACCGTTGCGGGCTGCGATCTCGAACGACAACTGGTCGGAGTCCACGGGGTGGAACGAACCGTCCTTCAGCGTAATCTTCATCGAGTCCATCTTGTAGCCGGCCAATGCACCGTTGGTCATCGCCGAAGCGAAGCCTTTCTGCACGGCAGGGATAAACTCCTTGGGGATGTTACCGCCCTTCACCTCGTCGACAAACGTAAGGCCCATGGCGCCGTCGTCGGCGGGACCGATCTCGAAGATGATGTCGGCAAACTTACCGCGACCACCGGTCTGCTTCTTGAAGACCTCGCGGTGCTGAACCGTCTTGGTGAGCGACTCCTTGTAGTTAACCTGGGGAGCGCCCTGGTTGATCTCCACGCCGAACTCGCGACGCAGACGGTCGACGATGATGTCGAGGTGAAGCTCACCCATGCCGCTGATCACCGTCTGGCCCGAATCCTCGTCGGTGTGAACCGTGAAGGTGGGGTCCTCCTCAGCCAGCTTGCCCAGGGCGATGCCGAGCTTGTCGAGGTCCTTCTGGGTCTTGGGTTCTACGGCCAGGCCGATAACCGGCTCGGGGAAGGTCATCTGCTCCAGAACGATAGGTGCGTTCTCGGCGCAGAGCGTGTCGCCCGTGCGGATTTCCTTGAAACCTACGGCTGCGCAGATGTCGCCGGCGCCGACAGTCTCCATCGGATTCTGCTGCTTGGCGTGCATCTGGTAGATGCGGCTGATACGCTCGCGCTTGCCGCTGCGTGCGTTGAGCACGTAGGAACCTGCATCGAGCTTACCCGAATAAACGCGCACGAAAGCCAGGCGGCCTACGAACGGGTCGGTAGCGATCTTGAACGCAAGGCCGCAGAACGGATCGCTCTCCGAAGCGTTGCGCGTCTCCTCCTTGTCGGTCTTGGGGTTGATACCCGTAACAGCGGGTACGTCCAGCGGCGAAGGCAGGAAAGCCATCACATAGTCGAGCAGTTTCTGTACGCCCTTGTTGTGGAACGACGAACCGCAGAGCATCGGAACGATCTGCATCGAGATCGTCGCCTTGCGGATTGCGGCGAGCAGTTCCTCCGGGGTGATCGAATCGGGATCCTCGAAGAACTTCTCCATCAGCGCATCGTCGGTCGAAGCGACCTCCTCGATGAGCTTGCCGCGCCACTCGGCGGCCTCTTCCTTCATCGACGCGGGAATCTCCTTCAACTCGAAGTTGTCGCGGACGCCCTTGTCGTCGTAGTAATAGATAGCGTTATTATATATAAGGTCTACCAGTCCTTCGAACTTGTCTTCGGCGCCGATAGGCAGAACGACCGGCAGGGCCAGCGCTCCGAAGTGCTCTTTGATCTGCGCGCAAACGGCCAGGAAGTCGGCGCCCGTACGGTCCATCTTGTTGACGTAACCGATACGGGGAACGTTATACTTGTCAGCCTGACGCCATACGGTCTCCGACTGGGGCTCTACGCCGCCTACGGCACAGAACGTAGCGACAGCGCCGTCCAGCACGCGCAGCGAACGCTCCACCTCGACCGTGAAGTCGACGTGTCCCGGGGTATCGATCAGGTTGATCTGATACTGTTCGCCCTTGTAGTTCCAGAAGGCGGTCGTTGCGGCCGAGGTAATCGTGATGCCGCGCTCCTGCTCCTGGACCATCCAGTCCATCGTAGCGCCGCCTTCGTGTACCTCACCGATTTTGTGGGTTTTACCCGTGTAGAAAAGGATGCGCTCCGACGTGGTGGTTTTACCGGCATCGATGTGAGCCATGATACCGATATTACGAGTATATTTTAAATCTCTTGTTGCCATCTGTCAGTCTCCTTATTAGAATCTAAAGTGTGCGAATGCCTTGTTGGCTTCGGCCATGCGGTGCATCTCCTCCTTACGTTTGAAGGCTGCACCCTGCTGGTTGTAGGCATCCAGTATTTCTGCTGAGAGTTTGTCTGCCATCGTCTTGCCGGCGCGCTTGCGGGAATAGAGGACAAGGTTTTTCATGGAAATAGAAATCTTGCGCTCCGGACGAACCTCCATCGGAACCTGGAACGTTGCGCCACCGATACGCTTCGATTTTACTTCGACTTGGGGCGTGATGTTCTCAAGGGCCTGTTTCCAGACTTCCAGCGGAGATTTATCAGCATCCTTCATCTTCTTGCCGACGATTTCGAGCGAGTCGTAGAAAATCGTGTAGGCAATACTCTTCTTACCATCCAGCATGAGGTTGTTCACGAAACGGGTCACAGCCACGTCTCCGAACTTCGGATCCGGAAGTAGAATTCGCTTTTTTGGCTTAGCTTTTCTCATTGTATTTGCTAAAAATTAATTTGGTCTTGGTAGAACTTTTATTTCTTCTTTGCAGGTGCTGCTGCTCCTGCCTTGGGGCGTTTTGCACCGTACTTCGAACGACGCTGGCGACGTCCGTCGACGCCTGCCGAGTCAAGTGCACCGCGCACCAGGTGATAACGTACACCGGGGAGGTCCTTTACACGACCGCCGCGAACGAGCACGATCGAGTGCTCCTGCAAGTTGTGGCCTTCTCCGGGGATGTAGGCGTTGACCTCCTTGCCATTGGTCAATCTTACACGTGCTACCTTACGCATTGCCGAGTTCGGCTTCTTCGGGGTCGTCGTGTACACACGCGTACATACGCCTCGGCGCTGGGGACACGCGGCCAGTGCGGGAGACTTCGACTTGTCCTCCATCTTCACGCGGCCGTTTCTCACTAACTGTTGAATAGTTGGCATTTCTAAAACTGTCCTTTAATTGTTAAAAAATCTATCTCCATTGTCCAAAATGGACTGCAAAGGTACGCAATTTTTCGGAAATACAATATATATGCACGTCTTTTTTCGCCATTTTACAGGATTTTGCGCCATTCTCAATACTTTTTATCTATATAATTTTACACATAATAAGTTTTTATTATAACAAAACAAACAACAGGTTTATTATCAAGGCCATAAACCGAATATTCCCGGCCCCGAACCCCGGCATGAACTTTGCCCTGCAAACAGGATGCAGGCAGACCGTCCCCACAGGACGCCCCGAAAACCCCTGCACCGCAAACCAATGACGATCACCATGAAACGACTTTTACGCAACTTTTTGCCTGTGCTCCTCGCCGCACTCGCCGGCCCCGCAGCATGCAGTTCGGACGACGACGGCCCGAAACCGCCGAAACCCACCGGCTACGACATCTACGCCGCAGGCTACACGACGCCTGCGATGAAGGCCGTCGCAACGGTCTGGAAAAACGGCGAAACACTCTACACGCTCACCGACGGCACGAACGACGCATGGGCCTATGCGGTCTGCGTCTCGGGCAGCACCGTCTACGTCGCGGGCTACGAACAGCAGGGCGACGAAATCGTGGCCAAAGTATGGGAAAACGGCACGCTGAAATACACCCTGGGCAGCGGCAGTGCAGATTCCTACGCCTATTCGGTTTTCGCCGCGAACGGCAGTCTCTACACGGCCGGAAGCACACAGACCGACGGAGCCCTGACGGCGACCGTCTGGAAAAACGGCGACGTGCTCCATGCCTACTCGGTCAGCCCGGCTGTCTCGCAGGCCCGGTCGGTCGTCGTCTCGGGCAGCGACGTTTACGCCGCAGGCAGCCTGCAAAGCGGATTCACCAAACCGCTCGCCGTCGTCTGGAAAAACGACAAGGCGCACTACACTCTCACCGACGGGGAATCCGAAGCCGGAGTAACCGCACTCTGTCTTTCGGGCAGGACGATCTACGCCGCGGGACATTCGGGCAACAGCGCTACGGTCTGGAAAGACAAGGACCTGCTTTACACCCTGACCGACGGCAGTTCCTACGCCGAAGCCATGGCCGTCTGCCGGTTCGAAAACACACTCTACACGGCCGGCTACTATACCGACACCGACGATTTCGAGGAGGAGGGCGTCGTCTGGAAAAACGGCCAGGAACTCTTCGACCTCTCCGACGGTTCGGGCAGCGGCTCGATGCCCTATTCGATAGCCGCCTGGTACGACGACGTATTCACCGCCGGAACCCTCTTCGGCACGACGCGGACCGCCGTCGTCTGGCACGGCAACGACATCCGCTACACGCTCTCCGACGGCACGGGCCACAGCGAGGCCTATTCGATGTACGTCGTGCCGCTTTACAACTGACGCACGACGACCTGAAATCACGACGGGACACGGCTATAAAGCCGTGTCCCTCCTTTTTATGCCATTCCGACGGACGAAAATGAGTCAATCCAAGAAACTTTTGCTATTTTTGCAGGAAAATCCGCAACAAAAACACACGAGATATGGAGTACAATTTCAAGGAAATCGAGCCCAAATGGCAGCGCCGCTGGCGGGAGAACAAGACCTACAAGGTGGAGACGGACCCCTCGCGGCCCAAATTCTACGTACTGGACATGTTTCCCTATCCGTCGGGCGCAGGCCTGCACGTCGGCCATCCGCTGGGCTACATCGCCTCGGACATCTACTCGCGCTACAAGCGCCTCAAGGGCTTCAATGTCCTGCATCCGATGGGCTACGACGCCTTCGGCCTGCCCGCCGAGCAGTATGCCATCCAGACGGGCCAGCATCCGGCCGTAACGACCGACCAGAATATCGCCCGATACCGCGAGCAGCTGGACAAGATCGGATTCTCGTTCGACTGGGACCGCGAGGTACGCACATGCGATCCCGGGTATTACAAGTGGACACAATGGGCGTTCCTCAAGATGTTCTCCTCGTACTACTGCTACGACAAGCAGCAGGCGCGCCCGATCGAAGAGCTGATCGCCGCATTCGAACAGTCGGGAACCGAAGGGCTGAACGTCGCCTGCACGACCGAAATGCACTTCACGGCAGACGAATGGAACGCCAAAAACGAACAGGAAAAGGAGCAGATCCTCCAGAACTACCGCCTTGCCTTCCGCGCCGATACCCAAGTCAACTGGTGTCCGAAACTGGGAACCGTGCTTGCGAACGACGAAGTACACGACGGACTTTCGGTCCGCGGCGGCTATCCGGTCGAACAGAAACGCATGAAACAATGGCTGCTCCGCGTGACCGCCTATGCCCAGCGCATGCTCGACGGACTGGACAAGCTCGAATGGAGCGACTCGCTGAAGGAGATCCAGCGCAACTGGATCGGCCGTTCAGAGGGCGCCCAGGTCTTCTTCGACATCCAGGGCTCGGCGAAGAAACTGGAGATTTTCACGACCCGTCCCGACACGATTTTCGGCGTGACGTTCATGGTTATCGCCCCCGAACACGAATGGGTCGACTCCCTGACGACACCCGAAAACAAGGCCGCCGTCGAGGACTATATCTGCCAGACCAAGAAGCGCTCCGAACGCGACCGCATCGCCGACACAAAACGCGTCAGCGGCGTAGCCACAGGCTCTTACGCCATCAACCCCTTCACCAACAAAGCCATTCCGATCTACATCTCCGACTACGTGCTGGCGGGCTACGGAACGGGCGCCATCATGGCCGTTCCGGCACACGACTCGCGCGACTGGGCTTTCGCCCGGCATTTCGGCCTGGAGATCATCCCGGTGGTCGAAGGCGGAGACGTTTCGGTCGAGTCGTACGACGCCAAATCGGGCAAAGTAATCAACTCGGATTTCCTCAACGGAAAGGATGTAAAAGAGGCGATCGGACTAATGTTCGCCGAAGTCGAGCGCCGCGGATTGGGCAAGAAGCTCGTCAACTACCGTCTGCGCGACGCCATTTTCTCGCGCCAGCGCTACTGGGGAGAGCCCTTCCCGATCTACTACAAGAACGACGTAGCCTACCCGCTGCCGGAAGACAAACTGCCGCTGGAGCTGCCTCCGATCGCGGACTTCGGCCCCACCGAGCAGGGCGAACCGCCCCTGGCCCGGGTCAAGGGCTGGGAGACGTCCGAGGGATATCCGTTCGAACTTTCGACCATGCCCGGATTCGCCGGATCGTCGGCCTACTACCTGCGCTACATGGACCCGCACAACGACCGGGCGCTCGTCGGCAAGGAGGCCGACGAATACTGGCGCAACGTGGACCTCTACGTCGGCGGCATCGAGCACGCCACGGGCCACCTGATGTACTCGCGCTTCTGGAACATGTTCCTCTACGACCTGGGAGCCGTCTGCGAACCGGAACCGTTCCGCAAGCTCGTCAACCAGGGCATGATCCAGGGCCGCTCGAACTTCGTCTACCGCATCGTCGGGACCGACAAGTTCGTGTCGCTGGGCCTCAAGGACCAGTACGAAACGCAGGCACTCTATGTCGACGTGAACATGGTCCGCAACGACATCCTCGACCTCGACGCCTTCCGCGCATGGATGCCCGAATACAAGAACGCCGAGTTCATCCTCGAAGACGGCAAGTACGTCTGCGGCTGGGCCATCGAGAAGATGTCGAAGTCGTTCTACAACGTCGTGAACCCCGACTACATCGTCGACAACTACGGCGCCGACACGCTGCGCATGTACGAGATGTTCCTCGGTCCGCTGGAGCAGTCGAAGCCGTGGGACACCAACGGCATCGACGGCGTGCACAAATTCCTGCGCCGCTTCTGGCGCCTGTTCTTCGACCGCGACGGCCGCTTGTGCGTCACCGACGAAAAGGCGACCGAACAGGAGCTCCGCACGCTGCACAAGACCATCAAGAAGGTCTCCGAGGACATCGAGAATTTCTCGTTCAACACCTCGGTGGCCGCCTTCATGATCTGCCTCAACGAACTCGGCGAATGCTCCAAACGCGAAGTGCTCGAACCGCTGACCATACTGCTCGCCCCCTTCGCTCCGCATATCACCGAGGAACTGTGGGCCGCACTCGGACACACCGGTTCGGTCTGCACGGCCTCCTATCCGGCCTTCGACGAAAAGCACCTGGTGCAGAACTCGTTCGAATACCCCGTTTCGGTCAACGGCAAACTCCGCTTCAAGAAGGAATACGCCGCCTCGATGACGCCCGCCGAAATCCAGGCCGATGTCGTGACCGCTCCCGAAGCGCAGAAATGGCTCGAAGGCAAAGCCCCGAAAAAAATTATCGTCGTGCCGGGCAAGATCATCAATATCGTGATCTGAACAGCATCCGGACACCAAAAACTTCCATTATGAAACGGATCATCCTACTAACTTTCGCAACGATTCTCGCCATGGCTACAACATCGGCAAAAGACTACGGACAGGCCGCGACAATCAAAATCTGGGACAACGCGACCGCTCCCCACAGCAACGGCATCACCACGCCGGAAACGGAAACCGAGCCCAACCGGCTGAGGAACACCTCGGAGGCTGTTCTCTACATCTTCCCGGCCGACGCGGCCAAGGCTACCGGCCAGGCTGTCGTAATCTGCCCCGGAGGCGGTTACGGCATGCTCGCCATCGACCATGAAGGCTACCAGATGGCGAAGTGGTTCGCCGCCAACGGCATCACGGGCGCCGTGCTGAAATACCGCATGCCCAACCACCATCCCGAAGTACCGCTCGAAGACGCGGAACAGGCCCTGCGCATCATGCGCGGCGACGTTTCGGGCGCCGAAGGCTACACCTGCCCGAAGGTCGGCATCGTAGGCTCCTCGGCCGGCGGACACCTCGCAGCGATGGCCTCGACGATCGGCAGCGTCCGCCCCGCCTTCTCGGTGCTCTTCTACCCTGTCATCACGGCCGTGCAGGGCAAGCGCCACCAAGGGTCGTTCATCAACCTGCTGAGCGAGGAACGCACCCCCGAGCAGGATGCGGCCTACTCGCTGGAAAGCCGCGTAACGGCCGACACGCCGCCGGCCATCCTGCTGCTCTCGGACGACGACAAAACGGTCCCGCCCGTCAACAGCACGCTCTACTACAACGCCCTGAAAGCGAACGGCATCGTGGCTTCGATGCACATCTACCCTTCGGGCGGCCACGGATGGGGCATCCGCGACAACTTCCGCTACAAGGAGGCATGGCAGGACGCCGTGCTGGACTGGCTCCGCCGGATCAACGAATAATCCCCCTGCAAGCGTATACCGGAGGGAATCCCGAGCCAGGGGTTCCCTCCGTTCGTTTTTTCGGTCGACGCATTGCCGTTTGCCGATTATTACGTATCTTTATGCCCAAAATAAAACAGATATGGCAGACAACACCATTTTAAACCGCCTCGACGGTTTGAAGCTCAAATACGAAGAGACGGGGCAGAAACTGACCGACCCCGAAATCATCGCCGATGTCAAACAGTTCATCCAGCTCACCAAGGAATACAAGGAACTGGAGCCGATCATCGAGACCTCGGAACGCTACCGCACGGCCATCGCCAACCTCGCCGAAGCCAAGGACACGCTGGCCACGGACAAGGACGAGGAGATGCGCGAAATGGCCCGCGAGATGATCGCCGAACTGGAGCCCCAGCTCGCGCAGATGGAGGAGGAGATCAAGCTGCTGCTGATCCCCAAGGACCCGCAGGATTCGAAGAACGCCATCGTCGAGATTCGCGGCGGCACGGGCGGCGACGAGGCGGCGATCTTCGCCGGCGACCTGCTGCGCATGTACACCAAATACATCGAGTCGAAGGGCTGGCGCTACGAAATCACCTCGTCGTCGGACGGCGCTGCGGGCGGTTTCAAAGAGGTGGTGCTGAAAGTCTCGGGACAGAACGTCTACGGAACGCTCAAATACGAATCGGGCGTGCACCGCGTGCAGCGCGTACCCCAGACCGAGACACAGGGCCGCGTGCATACGTCGGCCGCATCGGTCGCCGTGCTGCCCGAAGCGGAAGAGTTCGACATCGAAATTTCGATGAACGATGTCCGCAAGGACATTTTCTGCGCCAGCGGTCCCGGCGGACAGTCGGTCAACACGACCTATTCGGCCATCCGCCTGACGCACATCCCGACGGGCATCGTCGTACAATGCCAGGACCAGAAGTCGCAGTTGAAGAACTTCGACAAGGCCTTCGAAGAGCTGCGTACGCGTGTCTTCAACCTCGAATATTCGAAGTGGCTCGACGAGATCGCCTCGAAGCGCAAAACAATGGTTTCGACGGGCGACCGTTCGGCCAAAATCCGCACCTACAACTACCCGCAGGGCCGCATCACCGACCACCGCATCAACTATACGATCTACAACCTCTCGGCCTTCATGGACGGCGACATCCAGGACTGCATCGACCACCTGATCGTAGCCGAGAACGCCGAGCGTCTGAAGGAGAGCGAATTATAGCCGTACGATGGGCATTCCAGACGGTTTCGACGCGGAGGTTTACGACGTTGTCGCGCAGATACCTGCGGGCCGGGTCGCGACCTACGGCCAACTGGCCCGGCTGGTCGGTATGCCCGGTTATGCGCGCCGCGCAGGGCGCGCGCTGGCATCGGCCCCCGAAGGAGTTCCCTGCCACCGGGTCGTGAACGCCGCAGGCCGCACCGCACCCGGCTGGACCGAACAGCGGGAGCTGCTCGAAGCGGAAGGCGTCCGGTTCCGGCCGAACGGCTGTGCGGACCTTGTCCGCTCGGGCTGGGACCCCGCTTAAAAAGCAGGGTTCGGCGGGGCAGCGGCCGGCTGCAAGAAATTTTGTCCGGCTCCCGCCCCCGCCGAAGAAACGCTTTAGGGCAATAACGCGGCCTTACCGGCCGTTTTGCAAAAAAAGATACGGCATGAAAAGATACGTCCTGATTCTATGTGCGCTGTTCTGCGCCGCGACCCTCCGGGCCGCGACTCCCAAACCGCAGCCCCTGTACATCGTCAACGGCAAGGAGACGAAAGAGATACGCTCGATTCCTCCCGAAGACATCGAGCACGTCGAAATGCTCCCTGCCGACGAAGAGACCATCGCCCGCTACGGCCAGCGGGCCGCACACGGCGTCATGCTCATCACGCTGCGCTACGACCAGCCTGCCGCCTTCCCCGCAGATTCGACCTTCGGCAGTTACATCGCCCGGCAGGTGCGTTGGGACGCGAGCGAACCCACGGCCCGCGTGGTGCTGCGCTACAAAATCACCCCCGAAGGCGAAATCGTCGTCCAGCAGGAACTCGAATCGACCGACAACCGCCTCAAGCGGCGCGTGCTGAAAGCCGTGGCGGAGGCCCCGCGCTGGCAGCCGGCGCAAAAGAACGGTTCGCCCATCGAAAGCGAAGGCGTACTGAGCATCCAGCTTCCCGAAGGCCGGCATCTGCCACGGCAGATGGAACTGGTCATCCGCTGATCCCGTCCTACCCCGAAAATTAACCCCGAAACGTGAAAACCAACTCCCTATCCGCCTGGATTCTGGCTGTACGGCCTTACAGCCTCGGCAACTCGGTCATCCTCGTTCTGATCGGCTCCGCACTGGCCTATACCGACCATTCGTTCCACTGGCTGCCTGCCGTGCTGTGCCTCGTATTCGCCGTGCTGATGCAGTGCACGGCCAACCTGGTCAACGACCTCTGGGATTTTCTGAAAGGAGCGGACAAACCCGACCGGCTGGGTCCCGACCGCGCCTTCGCCAAAGGCTACATCACCCTCCCGGCCATGAAGGCAGGCATTGCGGGCTTCACCCTCGCGGCCTGTGCCGCGGGCATCGGACTGCTCGTCTGGGCGCTCCGCGCCGGCATCCTCCGCTACGGAGGCTGGGAACTCATCGCCGCAGGCGCCGCCTGCATCCTCTTCGCCTATTTCTACACCGCAGGACCCTGGCCGCTGGCTTACCACGGACTGGGCGACATTGCGGTCATTCTCTTTTTCGGACTGGTCCCCGTGGGATTCACTTACTACATCCAGACCGGAGCATGGACCTGGGAGGTCCTCGTGGCGGCACTGGCCTGCGGACTGGTGATCGACACGATGCTGATGGTCAACAATTTTCGCGACCGCGAGGAGGACGCCCGCTGCAACAAGCGCACGATCGTCGTCTGCCTCGGCGCAGGCGTCGGACGCTGGGGCTACTTCGCCCTGGGGGCCGCAGCCGTCGCCCTGTGCCTCACGCTACTGGCCGGCGGCCGCATCTGGGCCGCCCTGCTTCCCCTTCCGTACCTCGCCGCACACACCGCCACATGGCGCAAACTGGTGCGTATCGACCACGGCGACGCCCTGAACGTCTGCCTGGGCGAGACGGCCCGCAACATCATGCTGTTCGGGGCGTTGCTAACCATCGGAATCCTGTTGGGCTGATGGCTGAATCACAACATATTACCCTGCGCGAGTTACAGCGCCGCGTGAAGTCGGCGCTCGAAGGGCAGTTCGCATTGCCCGTCTGGGTAAGTGCCGAAATCTCCGAAATAAAGGTCAACTACTCGGGCCATTGCTACCTCGAACTCGTGGAGAAGGGCGGCGACAACGGCGTCCCGACGGCGCAGGCCCGGGCCGTCGTATGGCGTTCGCACTACCCCCGCATTTCCGGTTATTTCGAGGCCGAAACGGGCCAGCGGCTCGCATCGGGCATCCGGATACTGGCCAAGGTGCTGGTCTCCTACCACGAGCTCTACGGCTTTTCGCTGCAAATCACCGACATAGACCCCTCCTACACGCTGGGCGACATGGAGCGGCAGCGGCAGCAGACCATCGCACAGTTACAGCAGGACGGCGTCTGGGACATGAACCGCGAGGCGACGATGCCCACAGTCGTGCAGCGCATCGCGATCGTGTCGAGCGCCAACGCCGCCGGTTACCAGGATTTCTGCAAAGAGCTGGACAAAAGCCCCTACCGGTTCTCCCTCACACTGTTCGACGCCTTCATGCAGGGCGCTGCGGCCGAGGAATCCATCATCGAAGCCCTGTGCAGCGTCGCCGCCCGGATGGAAGATTTCGACGCCGTGGTGCTGATCCGCGGCGGCGGTTCGAAGAGCGACCTCAACTGTTTCAACGCCTACCGCCTCTGCGCCCATGTGGCACAGTTTCCGCTGCCGGTGGTGACGGGCATCGGGCACGACAAAGACACCAGCGTCGCCGACATGGTGGCCCACACGGCGCTCAAAACCCCGACGGCAGTGGCCGGATGGCTCGTCGAACGGATGGCGGGGGTGGACGGGTGGCTCGACTACGCGGCCCTGCAACTGCACGACACCACGACCGCGGCGATGCACGCCTCGGAGGTGCGCCTCGAACGCCTTTCGGGCGAGATACGCCGGCTGAGCGGCGAACTCCTGACGCGGCAGTCGCTGCGGCTGGAACACCATGCGGCACTGCTGCCCGACGCGGCGCGCGACTTCCTCGCACGGCAAAACGTCCGGCTCGGCAATGCCGCGGAACTCATCGCCGGGCGTTCGCCCGAACGCATCCTCCGCCTGGGCTTCGCCGTCGTGCGCACCGGAGGCAAAGCCGTGACCTCGGCCCGGGAAGTCGGAGCCGGGGAAAACATCGAGATAGAAGTTTCCGACGGCCAAATAGAAGCAACCGTAAAAGCTGGAAAAATATGGCAAAAAAAGAGCTGACCTACGCCGAGGCGATGGCCGAAATCGAAAAGATACTCGCGCGCCTGCGCAACGAAGAGATGGATGTCGACAACCTCGCCGCCGAGGTGAAGCGCGCGACGGAACTGATCGCCTCGTGCAAGGCGCGGCTGCGCAAAGCCGAAGAGGATGTGAACAAAATCCTGGAACCATGACAAAAGAAACGACAACCCTCCGGGAAACGAATCCCACGGACCTCGCCGAAATCGTCCGCGTACAGAAAGAGGCGTTCGGCTACGACAAGGAAGCGGAACTGACCGCGGCGCTCCTCGGCGACGCCAGCGCCCGGCCGTACGTGTCGCTGCTCGCATTCCGCGGCGGGAAGGCCATCGGGCACATCCTGTTCACCCGATGCCGCATCGAAGGCGCACAAACGGCGCAGGAAGGACACTACATCCTCGCCCCGCTTGCCGTCGTCCCGGAGTGCCAGCGGCAGGGCATCGGGGGAGCGCTGATCCGAAAAGGGCTGGAACTCCTGCGCGAAAGGGGTGCGAAGCTCGTTTTCGTACTGGGCCACAAGGAGTATTACCCGCGTCACGGATTCGTCCCCGACGCCGGGAAACGGGGCTTTCAGGCGCCTTATCCCATCGCGGAACAGTATGCCGACTATTGGATGGTACAAACCTTGCCGGAAGCAGGATTCACGGAACACAAAGGACGGGTGCTGTGCGCCGAAGCACTGGACCGTCCCGAACATTGGCGGGAATAGAAGGCTATGAAAAAACTGATTCGCTGGTCGCTCAACCACATTCCGCGTCCCGTCCTGCAACGCATCGCGGGATGGGCCGTGCCCGTGGCGGGGCTGTTTTACAAAGGCCGCGGGGTCCAGTGCCCCGTGTGCGGCTCGAAGTACCGCAAATTCATGCCCTACGGCTACGTGCAGTCGCGCCCCAACGCGCTGTGCCCCAAATGCCTGTCGCTGGAACGCCACCGCCTGCTGTGGCTCTATCTCACGCGTGAAACCGATCTGCTGACGGCTTTTCCGCGCACGCTCCACATTGCCCCCGAGGTCTGTATCATGCGCCACTTAAAGCCCCACTTCAGGTCGCACCCCGGACAATACGTCACGGCCGACCTGGAAAGCCCGCTGGCTGACCTGCATTTCGACGTACAGCAGATTCCGCTGGCGGATAATTCGGTGGATGTCGTGCTCTGCAACCACATCATGGAACATGTCGCCGACGACCGGAAAGCGATGCGCGAACTGCACCGTATCCTCAAACCCGGCGGCTGGGGCATCGTGCTCTCGCCGGTGGATGCGGATTACGAGCGGACCTACGAGGACGACACGATCACCGACCCCGACGAGCGCACACGCATCTTCGGGCAGTACGACCACCGGCGCATCTACGGCGCCGACTACACCGACCGCCTGCGTGAAGCGGGCTTCGAAGCCGCAGACATCGACTATGCCGCGACTTTATCCGACGCCGAGCGCAGGTTATACGCCTTGCCGGCCGATCACATTTACGTGGTTTACAAAGTCTGACAGGCGGCCGTCGAAGCGGCTGTCCGCCGGAAAGCGTCCGATGGAGATCCGCGGCTTGGTCTTGCCGTGAAAATCGCTTCCGCAGGTCATGAAAGCCCCCTTGGAGAGTACCAGCGAGGTGAAATAAACGGCCTGCTCCGGGCTGTGGTAGTTGTTGAAGACCTCCAGTCCGGCGGCCCCGCGGTCGAGCAGTTGCCCGGCGATCTCTTCGCGGCCCCGGAAATTGAGTCCCGGATGTGCGACGACGGGGATTCCCCCGTTGTCCCGGACCAGGGAGAGGGCTTCGCGGTAATCCATATATTCGACGGGGACGAACGCCGGGCGGCCCTGCGCGAAATAATCGAGGTAGAAGTTGATATACGGCATGTCGCTCCTGTCGCCGCCCTCCATATAAGGCTGTAACAGAGGCGTATGGTACTCTTCATCGGCAAGCATCACCTCGGCGATCAGTTCGCCCGTAGGCAGTTTGCCGCCGGCGGCGGCCAGCACGGCATCGGCGTCGATCCGAAAACCCAGTCGGAGCAGGTTGTCGACCATGCCGCCCAGCGACGCCGTCACCTTTGCGGCGACGGACTCTTCCAACCGGGCGAAATCGGACGACCGCCAGTCGATGCCGTAGCCCAGCAGGTGGAGGTCCGTACCCCGGTAGTTGCAGTCGATCTCGATGCCGGGAATAAAGCATAGGCCCGCGGCAGCGGCCGCTTCGGCGGCTTCGCCGACGCCGCGCACCGAATTGTGGTCGGTCAGGGAGAAAGCACCCAGCCCGCAGGCCGAACACATGCCGGCAATTGCAGCGACGGAAAACTCCCCGTCACTGCTGTATCCGGAGTGGATATGCAGGTCGAAAGCAGCCATAATCAATAGAGATAAAACACGATCCCGACGAAGTGCGCCGCAACCGCGAGGTTAATCAACAAATGCCACACCATGTGGTGGTAGCGAAAGCCCTTGCGGGCGTAAAACCAGGCGCCGAGCGTATAGAGTACGCCGCCCAGTGCGATCAGCACCACGAGGGGCGTCGAGGCGTGGTTCACGAACAGCGGCAGGAAGAAGACGATCGTCCAGCCCATGACCAGGTAAATGGTCAGGCTGATGGCAGGTATCGATTTGCGGGACAGCGACTTGTAGAAAATCCCGAAAATTACCATCGTCCATTGCAGGACCGTGATGAAAATACCCTGCCAGCCGCCGATGACGGACAGCGCGATGGGCGTGTAACTACCCGCGATGGCGACGTAGATGAAAATGTGGTCGAGGATGTGGAAAACCGCCTTGTGTTCCGACTGCGGGTTCATCGAGTGGTAGAGCGTCGAGGCGAGGAACATCAGGAAGATCGAAATGACGAAAACCGACACCGACGCCGACGCCAGAATCGCGTCCGGATCATGCACATAGGCCCACACGGCGGCAAAGGGAAGGGCCAGAAGCGCCAGCAGCGACATCACGCCGTGCGACACGGCATTGCCGATCTCCTCGCCTACGGTCGGCACATAAATCTCCTTTTTCTTTCCCATCGCATAACGTATTGGTTCAACGTTACAAATTTATAATTTTTTTTCATATCTTTGCCAAAGTTACTTACGCTCGGACGGGCTATGCCCCGGCACAGTTGCGGACGCACTGCCGCCGTTGGCCGGCATCGTCTTTGCCGTCAAGGATTTAGGTTAGGTAAAAATGGACTTCTCACGTTACGAAAAACTCCGCTCGCTCGTGCGCGCGAACTTCTCGGAGCAGACCCAGAGACTCGTCGACGAGGCGCTGGAGTATGCCGACGCGAAGCTCGCCGGATTAGTGCGTTACGACGATACGCCCCTTTTGGAGCATGCCGTCGCGGTAGCTTCGATCGTGATCTCGGAGGTGGGCCTGGGCCGCAACTCCACCATTTCGGCAATCCTCCACGATGTCGTGCGGCTGGCCCACAAGCAGCTTCCGCCCGAGGAGTTCCTGGCCCTGAGCACCGACATCCGCAAACGCTTCGGCGACGAGGTCGTGGGCATCACCCTCGGGCTGGCGAACATTTCGGAACTCAAGCTCAAGGTCGCCAAGGAGCAGGCCGACAATTTCCGCGACCTGATCGTAAGCTACTCCGAGGACCCGCGCGTCATCCTGATCAAACTGGCCGACCGGCTCGAAGTGATGCGTTCGCTGGAGATGTTCCCCCGCGAGAAGTGGCGCAAGAAGAGTTGGGAGTCGATGAACCTCTACGCACAGATCGCCCACAAACTGGGTCTTTACAACATCAAGAGCGAATTGGAGGACATCGCCCTGCGCTACCTCGAACCGAAGGATTACGAGCACATCGTCCTGAAACTCGAAGAGAGTGCCGAGGAGCGCAAAGCCTTCATCGGGCGGTTCCTCGTCCCCATCGAGCAGCGGCTGACCAAACTCGGCATCAAATACCACATCAAGAGCCGCACCAAGTCGATCTTCTCGATCTGGACCAAGATGCACAAACAGCACGTCCCGTTCGAAGGCGTCTACGATATTTTCGCCATCCGCATCATCATCGACTGTCCGCGGGAAGCCGAAAAGCAGATGTGCTGGACGGCCTATTCGGTGGTGACGGACTTTTATACCCCCAACCCCAAGCGCCTGCGCGACTGGATAGCGATCCCCAAGTCGAACGGCTACGAATCGCTGCACACCACCGTATCGGCCGAAAGCCGCTGGGTCGAGGTGCAGATCCGCTCCGAGCGCATGGATGCCGTGGCCGAACGAGGCATCGCGGCGCACTGGCGTTACAAGGGAGTCAACCAGGGGGCGCAGACGAGCGAAATGTGGCTGGGACACCTGCGCGAACTGATCGAAGACACGACGCACTCGCTGGCGCAGCGTTTCGACGCGAAGCCCGCCTCGGGTGAAATCTTCGTTTTCACGCCCAACGGCGACCTGCGCAAGCTGCCCGAAGGGGCTACGCTGCTCGACTTCGCGTTCGACATCCACACCTCCCTCGGCTCGACGTGCGTGGGCGGAAAGGTCAACGGCCGCGCCGTGCCGATCCGCGAACAGATGCGCAACGGCGACATCGTCGAGATCACGACCCAGAAGAACCAGACGCCCAAAGCGGACTGGCTGTCGTTCGTGGTGACCTCGAAAGCCCGCAACAAGATCAAATCCTTCCTGCGCGAAGAGCAGGCCAAGCATACGCGCATGGGGCGCGAGGAGCTGGAACGCAAACTCAAGAACTGGAAATTCGCCATCACCATCGACGAAGCGGTGGCTTACCTGGCCAAATATTTCAAGCTGCGCCTCGGAACGGAGGTCTATGCCCTGATCGCCACCCAGAAGCTCGACTTCGGGTCGATCAAGGAGATCCTCGCACGCCACCTCTCGGGGGAAGCCGCCGAAGAGCGCCGTGCCGCGGCCGCCGAGATCGAACGCCAGAAGGCCGCGCTGCACGGCACGCAGGAAAAAGCCGCGCCGCAGGATGCGCTGGTAATCGACGACGACATCTCGAAAATACAATACAAACTGGCCAAGTGCTGCAACCCGATCAAAGGCGACGACGTGTTCGGCTTCGTGACGATCAACGCGGGAATCACCATCCACCGCTGCGACTGTCCCAACGCCAAGCGCATGCGTGAGAATTATCCCTACCGGGTGATCGACGCCCGCTGGCGGCAGTCGGCCGAGGGGGCGTTCCGCGTCTCGATCCGCATCGTGGCGGCCGACACGACCGGCATGGCCAACCACATCACCGAGGTCATCATCCGCGACCTGAAACTCAATATCCGCACGATGAACTTCGCGCCGGCCGGAAACGGCTGCGTCGCGGGAATCGTCGCCGTCGAAGTGCCCGGCACGGGCGTCGTGGATACACTCATCCACCAGATCATGCGCATCAAAGGCGTACAGCGTGCCTATCGCATCAACTAATTCGTCAACTTTTTTACCCACACAAACGATAAATGAATAACAACACAATCAGCGTCGTATTCGCCGACTCATCGCACGCACATTTCGCACCGCGCATTTGTGATCTGATCTATGAGTCGGCCCTGCAGCGGGGTACGGGCATCGCAAAGCGGTCGCCCGAGTACATCGCCGCAAAAATGACCGGTGGCAAGGCCGTCGTGGCGCTGGACGGTGAGAAACTGGTCGGGTTCAGTTACATCGAGTGCTGGGGTCACGGCGACTTCGTCGCCACCTCGGGACTGATCGTCGATCCGGAGTACCGGCATATGGGACTCGCGGAGCAAATCAAGCGACGAACCTTCGAGCTGGCCCGACGACGATTTCCGTATGCCAAGTTATTCAGTATCACCACGTCGTTGCCGGTCATGAAGCTCAACTCGCGGATGGGTTACGTCCCCGTGACCTTCTCGGAACTGACCGAAGACGAGGACTTCTGGCGCGGCTGCGAAGGCTGCTGCAACTACGACATCCTGCAACGCAACCAGCGGCGCATGTGCCTCTGCACGGGCATGCTCTACGATCCGGCCAAAGAACCGGTGGAAAAGCAGTCGCGGCTGGCTCCCTACCGGATGTTCTTTAAGAACAAGTTCAAAAAGCTATTTCACCTGAAGTAAAAATCCGGACCGCGACGCGACGAGTCCCTCCACGGGGAAGAGGTTCGGAGCGGGGCCGGAACGGAGTACGACGCCAAAGGCGGCGACAACGACCGGAAGATTTGCGAACCGGTCAAAACGAGTAAAAAAATTAAAACTGACATATCATGGAAAAGAAGAAAGTAGTTTTGGCATTCAGCGGAGGTCTCGACACCTCGTTCTGTGTAAAATACCTCTCCGAGGAGAAGGGTTACGATGTCTACACGGCAATCGCCAACACGGGCGGATTTTCGAAACCCGAACTGGAGAAGATCGAGAAACGCGCCATGGAACTGGGCGCCACGGCGCATGCGACGCTCGACATCGAGCAGGAATACTACGAAAAGAGCATCCGCTACATGGTCTTCGGCAACATCCTGCGCAACGGAACCTACCCCATTTCGGTAAGCTCGGAGCGCATTTTCCAGGCCATCGCCATCATCGAATACGCCAAGCAGATCGGCGCCGACGCCGTAGCCCACGGCTCGACCGGCGCAGGTAACGACCAGGTGCGCTTCGATCTGACGTTCCAGATTCTCGCTCCCGAAATCGAGATCATCACCCCGACGCGCGACATGACCCTCACGCGCGAATACGAGATCGACTACCTGCGCAAGCACGGCATCACGGCCGACTACAAAAAGATGGAATACTCGATCAACAAAGGCCTGTGGGGCACGTCGATCGGCGGCAAGGAGACCCTCCACTCGGAGCAGACGCTGCCCGAAGAAGCATATCCCAGCCAGGTGACGGCCGACGGCGAGGAACGCCTCACGATCTCCTTCGAGCAGGGCGAAATCGCAGCCGTCAACGGCAAGGCATACGCCGACAAGGTCGAGGCAATCCGCGCCGTGGAGGCCATCGGCTCGAAATACGGCATCGGCCGCGACATGCACATCGGCGACACGATCATCGGCATCAAGGGCCGCGTAGGCTTCGAAGCCGCAGCACCGATGCTGATCATCGCAGCACACAAGATGCTCGAAAAGCACACGCAGACCAAGTGGCAGATTTACTGGAAGGACCAGGTGGCGACGTGGTACGGCATGTTCCTCCACGAGGCGCAGTACCTCGAACCGGTGATGCGCGACATCGAGGCGATGCTCCTGTCGTCGCAGCGCAACGTCACGGGAACCGTGGAACTGATCCTGCGTCCGCGCAACTATACGCTCGTGGGCGTCGATTCTTCGTTCGATCTGATGAAGACCGACTTCGGCGAATACGGCGAGGTCAACAAGGCCTGGTCGGCAGACGACGTGAAGGGATTCACGAAGATCCTGGGCAACCAGATCAAGATTTTCTACAACGTCCAGAAACGCAACAAGAAATGATCCGCGCCGGTATCATCGGAGGCGCCGGGTACACCGCCGGCGAACTGATCCGGTTGCTGGTCAACCACCCGCAGGTCGAAATTGCCTTTGTACACAGTACGTCGAATGCAGGCAACCGCCTTTCGGACGTACACGGCGGACTGGAGGGCGACACCAACATGCGGTTCAGCGATTCGTACGACCTCGGGGCGATCGACGTGCTGTTCCTCTGCTCGGCCCACGGACAGAGCAAGGTCTGGATGGAGGAGAACGACATCCCGGCCGGGCTGAAAATCATCGACCTGGCACAGGACTTCCGCGACGAGACGTGCGGATTCGTCTACGGCCTTCCGGAACTGAACCGCGAACGCATCCGCCGTGCCGGGCGCGTGGCCAATCCGGGATGTTTCGCCACGGCGATTCAGTTGGCTTTGCTGCCGCTGGCTGCCGCGGGACTGTTGCAGGACGAAGTGCACGTGACGGCAGTGACGGGTTCGACGGGCGCAGGCGTAAAACCTTCGGCCACGACCCATTTCAGTTGGCGGTCGGACAACATATCGGTTTACAAGGCCTTCACGCACCAGCATCTGCTGGAGATCGGGCGCAACCTGCGGCGGCTGGAGCCGTCGTTCGGCTATGAAGTGAACTTCGTGCCGATGCGCGGCGACTTCACGCGGGGCATCCTGGCAAGCGTCTACACGACATGTCCGCTCGACAACGAAGCGGCGTTCAGGCTCTACGCCGATTTTTACGCCCCCTCGGCATTCACGACCGTATCGGAACGCGAAGTAGACCTCAAGCAGGTAGTGAACACCAACAAGGGGCTGCTCCACGCAGCCAAACACGGCGGCAAACTGCATATCGTGTCGGCTATCGACAACTTGCTGAAAGGCGCTTCGGGGCAGGCCGTGCAGAACATGAACCTGATGTTCGGGCTGGACGAAAAAGAAGGTCTGAAACTGAAAGCAAGTGCATTTTAACCGGCGGCTTTCAACCGCCGCACGACAACCGCTTTTTGGTCGGCAAAAAGCGGTGCAAAAACCGACCGGCTGACAAAAAAAGCTGAAAGACGCGGCCTAACGCTGGCTCCGGGCGACTATTCGCGGGTTTGCAAGCAAACCGTCCCCTGCGCTCGCGCTTTTAGTCCGCATCTTTCCCGACGCTTTTTTTGCCGGGCCGGACACCAAAAATTACGACAATGGAATTATTCAACGTATATTCGCTATATCCGATCGAACCCGTCCGGGGCAAAGGCAGTTTTGTCTACGACGCGGCAGGAACCGAGTACCTCGATCTCTACGGCGGCCATGCCGTCATTTCGATCGGCCATGCGCAGCCCGACTACGTACGGGCCGTGCAGGAACAGGTAGCCCGGCTCGGATTCTACTCGAATTCGGTCGAGAACTCGCTCCAGACGACGCTGGCCGAAAAACTGGGCCGCGCGTCGGGATACGACGATTTCCGGCTCTTCCTCTGCAACTCGGGAGCCGAGGCCAACGAAAACGCCCTGAAACTGGCGTCGTTCCACACGGGGCGCGCCAAAGTGCTGGCCCTCTCGAAGGCTTTCCACGGACGCACGTCGGGAGCCGTCGCCGTGACGGACAATCCCGCGATTTCGTCGCCCTTCAACCGCACGCCCAACGTGGAGTTCGCACCGCTGAACGACATCGAAGCCGTGCGCGCGAAACTCGCCACGCGGGAGTTCGCAGCGGTGATCGTCGAAGGCATCCAGGGCGTTTCGGGCATCCACTGCCCGACGGACGAGTTCCTGCGCGCTGTACGCGCCGCAGCGACCGAAACCGGGACGCAACTCGTATTGGATGAAATCCAGTCGGGATACGGCCGCACAGGACGTTTCTTCGCCCACCAGGCGGCAGGCATCCGGCCCGACCTGATCACCACGGCGAAGGGTATGGCCAACGGATTCCCCATCGGCGGAGTGCTGATCGCACCCCACTTCGAAGCGCGTCCGGGATTGCTCGGAACGACCTTCGGGGGCAGCCACCTCGCCTGCGCAGCGGCAATCGCCGTACTCGACGTGATCGTACGCGACGGACTGGTGGAGAACGCGGCGCAGGTCGGCGAATACCTGCTGGCCGAACTGCACAAGATCGGCGGGCTGAAAGAAGTTCGCGGACGCGGCCTGATGATCGGCATCGAGATCGAGGGTTCGGGAGCGGAACTGCGCAAGCGGCTGCTCTTCGACAAACACATATTCACGGGCGGGGCGGGCGCTTCGACCGTGCGGCTGCTGCCGGCATTGTGCCTGACGCGCGAACTGGCGGACCGCTTCCTCGAAGCGTTCCGGGAGACGATCGGATAACGGCAGCCCGCACAAACCCCCGCCGAGGCCGGGCAGACCCGTAAACGGCACTTTTGCCGCCGACAACAGCCCCCCCCCGGAGCGGAACCCGAAACAATTAACAAGAAACGAAAAAGAAACGGAATCTATGGATAAATTTACCTGCGTACAAGACATAGGCGACCTGAAAACTGCCGTCGCCGAAGCGCTGGAGATCAAGCGCGACCGCTTCCAGTTCACAGGACTGGGGCGCAACAAGACCCTGCTGATGCTCTTCTTCAATTCGAGCCTCCGCACGCGCCTCTCGACCCAGAAGGCGGCGATGAACCTCGGCATGAACGTCATGGTTCTCGATGTCAACCAGGGAGCGTGGAAACTCGAAACCGAAAGGGGCGTGGTGATGGACGGCGACAAGGCCGAACACCTGCTCGAAGCCATTCCGGTCATGGGATCGTACTGCGACGTGATCGGCGTACGCTCGTTCGCCCGGTTCAACGACAAGGCCGAAGACTACGAAGAGCGCGTCCTGGAGCAGTTTATCCGCTACGCGGGACGCCCGGTCTTCTCAATGGAGGCCGCGACGCGCCACCCGCTGCAAAGCTTCGCCGACCTGATCACCATCGAGGAGCACAAGGCCACGGCACGTCCGAAGGTCGTGATGACCTGGGCCCCGCATCCCAACGCCCTGCCGCAGGCCGTACCGAACTCGTTTGCCGAGTGGATGAACGCCGCGGACTACGATTTCGTGATCACCCACCCCGAAGGCTACGAACTCGACCCGAAATTCGTGGGTACGGCGCGCGTCGAATACGACCAGCGCAAGGCCCTCGAAGGCGCCGACTTCGTCTACGCCAAAAACTGGGCGGCCTACACCGATCCCAACTACGGCAAAGTCTTGTCGAGGGATCGTTCGTGGACGGTGGACACGGAGAAAATGGCCCTCACCAACAATGCTTACTTCATGCACTGCCTGCCCGTAAGGCGCAATATGATCGTGACGGACGACGTGATCGAATCGCCGCGTTCGCTGGTGATTCCCGAGGCCGCGAACCGCGAAATTTCGGCCCAGGTGGTACTCAAACGACTGTTGGAGGGACTGGAATAATGGAGAAAATCACGGTCGTAAAAATCGGCGGCAACGTCATCGACAATCCCGAGGCGCTGAAGCGGTTCCTCGAAGAGTTCGCGGCATTGCCGGGAGCCAAAATACTCGTACACGGCGGCGGAAAACTGGCCACGCGCCTCGCCGAACGGCTGGAACTGAAGGTGCAGATGGTCGACGGACGCCGCATCACCGACAAAGGCACGCTGGACGTGGTGACGATGGTTTACGCCGGGCTGATCAACAAGCAGGTCGTGGCCGGACTGCAGGCCGCAGGATGCAACGCACTCGGCCTGTCGGGCGCCGACGGCAACGCCGTGACGGCCCGCCGGCGCGACCCCAATCCGGTCGATTACGGATTCGTGGGCGACATCGAACGCGTGGACTCAGGATTGCTGCGCAGGCTGCTGGAAGGGGGCATCACGCCCGTCTTTTCGGCCATCATGCACGACGGACAGGGGACGCTCTTGAACTGCAACGCCGACAGCGTGGCTTCGGCCATTGCGCTCGGAGCGGCGGAAATTGCACCTGCGGACCTGGTTTTCTGCTTCGAGAAAAACGGCGTGCTACGCGACCCGGAGGACGACACGACGCTGATCCGCGAGATCACGGCTGAAACCTACGTTCCGCTCAAGGCCGACGGCATCGTGAGCAAGGGAATGATCCCCAAGATCGAAAATGCCCTGAAAGCCGTCGAAAAGGGAGTACGGAGCGTTACGATCAAGCACTCGGAAAACCTGCTGAACGAAATCGGAACAACTATAAAATAACACCGTTTTGCGGCACGGGCCGTCTTGTTCACGACCTTTGGTCGTGTTTGCAAATCCGACCCCGTCCTAAACCCTCCCTCAGGGAGGGACTTAATGCCGCAAGCGGCAAAATCAGCGCTCCGGAATGCCGAACTCGAAAATGAACATGAAGACCACGGAAGCCATCGGGTTACTGAAACAACTTATCGCGACACCCTCCCTCTCGCGCGACGAAGCGCGTACGGCGGACCTGCTTTTCGCGTTCCTCGCGGAGCGCGGAGCGGCGCCCGAACGGCTGCGCAACAACGTTTGGGCCCGGGCGGAAGGATTCGACCCGGCACGGCCGACGCTGCTCTTGAATTCGCACCACGACACGGTGCGTCCGGCCGCTTCGTACACGCGCGATCCCTACGCGCCCGCCGTCGAAGGCGACCGATTGTACGGCCTCGGCAGCAACGACGCGGGGGCTTCGGTGGTAAGCCTCACGGAGACTTTCCTGACGTTCCGCACGCAGCCGCTGCCCTTCAACCTCGTGCTGGGCATCTCGGCCGAGGAGGAGTGCATGGGGGAGAACGGCATCCGGGCCTTGCTGCCCGCGCTGGGAAAAATCGACATGGCGCTGGTGGGAGAACCGACGGGAATGCGGGCCGCGCTGGGCGAGCGGGGACTGGTCGTCCTGGACTGTGTGGCGCACGGCAAAAGCGGCCATGCGGCGCGCGGCGAAGGGGTGAACGCCCTCTATATCGCATTGGACGACATCGCACGGCTGCGCGAATTCCGCTTCGAGCGGGAATCGGAGCTGCTCGGACCGATCGGCATCGCCGTGACGCAGATCGAAGCAGGCACACAGCACAACGTCGTACCCGACACGTGCCGGTTCGTCGCTGATATCCGCACCACGGACGCCTACACCAACGAAGAGACGGTCGAAATCCTGCGGGCCGCGATCCGTTCCGAAGCGACGCCCCGATCGACGCGCATCCGCGCTGCGGCGGTCGGCGAAGGGCATCCGCTGGTGAAGGCGGCAAAAGCCGTCGGACGCGAAACCTACATTTCACCGACGACTTCGGACCGCACGCTGATGCCGTTCCCGTCGCTCAAGATGGGTCCGGGACAATCGTCGCGGTCGCACACGGCCGACGAATTCGTGCTCCTCACGGAGATCGCGGAGGGAATCGCCGTTTATGAAAAATACATCGAAAAATTGGCACAGGAATATGGCAACCAAACTTTGGGATAAGGGCTTCGAGCCCGACAGGATGATCGAGGAGTACACCGTAGGCAACGACCGCGAACTGGACATGCGGCTGGCAAAGTACGATGTCGAAGGGTCGCTGGCGCACATCGCCATGCTCGAAAAAATCGGGCTGCTGACGGCGGAGGAACTCGAAAAACTCACCGCGGGACTCCGCGAAATCGCGGCAGAGATCGAAGCCGGACGTTTCGAAATCGAACCCGACACCGAAGACGTGCATTCGCAGGTCGAGCTGATGCTCACCCGCCGGCTGGGCGACGCGGGTAAAAAAATCCACTCGGGGCGTTCGCGCAACGACCAGGTGCTCGTGGACCTCAAATTGTTCCTGCGCGACGAACTGAGGCAGATAGCCGACGCCGTGAAGGCCGTGTTCGACCGCCTGCAGGAGCAGAGCGAGAAATACAAAGAGATGCTGATGCCGGGTTACACCCACCTGCAGATCGCCATGCCTTCATCGTTCGGACTGTGGTTCGGGGCTTATGCCGAAACGCTGATCGACGACATGCGCCTGGTGGCCGCGGCATGGCACATCGCCAACCAGAACCCGCTGGGATCGGCGGCCGGATACGGCTCGTCGTTCCCGCTGGACCGCACGATGACCACCCGCCTGATGGGCTTCGAGGCGCTGCACTATAACGTCGTGGCGGCACAGATGAGCCGCGGCAAAAGCGAACGCGCCGCCGCGGCCGCCATTGCCGCCGTGGCCGCGACGATCGGCCGCCTGGCGATGGACGTATGCCTGTTCATGAGCCAGAATTTCGGGTTCGTAACGCTCCCCGACGAGTTGACCACCGGGTCGAGCATCATGCCCCACAAGAAAAATCCCGACGTTTTCGAGATCATGCGCGGGCGCTGCAACCGCCTGCAGTCGGTCCCCAACGAAATCGCACTGCTGACGACGAACCTCCCGGTGGGCTATCACCGTGACCTGCAGTTGCTGAAAGACATCCTTTTCCCGGCGACGAGCGAGATCAAACGCACGCTCGGAATGTGCGATTTCATGCTGGCACATATTCGTGTAAACAAAAACATCCTCGACGACAAAAAATACGACTACCTCTTCACGGTGGAAGATGTCAACCGGATGGTACTCGCAGGTACTCCCTTCCGCGAGGCTTACAAGCAGGTGGGCATCGCTGTCCAGAAGGGCGAATACAGCCCCACGCGCGAGGTGAGCCACACCCACGAAGGCAGTATCGGCAACCTCTGCACGGCGGAAATCAGGCACAAGATGGAGCGCGTGCTCGAAGAGTTCAGGTAGGAGCCCGAACGCTTGGCTATTCGGAATATTTTCCTAACTTTGTTTGAACCAATCCAAACCGACAAAGTCATGGAGATAAAACGTATGCTGTTGCTGCTGCTGGGACTGGCCGCAGCGACCTCCGCAGCCGCGGGACCGCAGAAGGTGAAAACCGCCGTAGAAAAAGTAACCCTGTTCATCGACGGCGCGCAGGTGACGCGCACCCGGCAGATCGACCTCCCGGCCGGAAACTCGACGGTCGTATTCACCGGCCTGTCGCCCTACCTGGACGACAAAAGCATGCAGGTAAGCGCCAAAGGGAAATTCACGGTGACGGCCGTCAACCGTCTTTTCAACCATACGGACAGCCTCGAACGTTCGACGCGCCAGCAGGCGCTGGAACGCGAAATCGCAGAAACGGAGCGGCAGCAGAAACAACTGAAGGCCTCGCGCGAGGTGATCGAAGCCGAGTATGCCATGCTGAAAGTCAACTGCTCGGTCGGCAACCGGAATGTCGCCACCCCGCTGGCCGGCATCAAGGAACTCAACGAGTACTACACGACGCGCCTGCAGGCCCTCAAGAACAAAGAGTCGGGCATCAACGAAGAAGCGGCGAAACTGGACGCCCGCGAACGCCGGCTGAGGGCGGAATTGGCGGAACTGGGCGGCAGGCAGTCGGTTCCGATGAGCGAAGTGGAGGTCCGGATCGAAGCCCCCGCGGCCTGCAAGGCATCGTTCACACTGACCTACTACGTTCGTAACGCGGGCTGGTTTCCCTCCTACGACATTCGCTCGGGCGGGTTGTCGGAGCCGGTCGAAATCTCCTACAAAGCCAATATCTTCCAAAATACCAAAGAGGAGTGGAAGAACGTCGAACTGACGCTCTCCTCGTCGAACCCCAATACCGGGAGCATCGCCCCGCAGTTGCAGACCTACTGGCTCGACTACGGCCTCGCAGCACCGCGTTACAACGTCAACCTGACAAACAACACCGTTTCAGGCATCGTATTCGACAGCCGACGCGAACCGCTCGCGGGCGCCAGCGTACTCGTTCCGGGAACGACGATCGGCGCCATCACGGACACGCAGGGCCGTTATTCGATCACCGTTCCCAACGGTGCGGCCAGCCTGCAATTCAACTACCTCGGCTACAAGCCCCGGACGCAGGCGATCTCGGGCAGCACGATGAACGTAACGATGCAGGAGGACATGACCGCAATGGACGAAGTGGTCGTTATGGGATACGGGACCCAAAAGAAGAATATGCTGGCGGGAGCGGCAATTCCGAGAAACGACAGCAAAATGCGGGTTACGGAAGTAGATTTTGCAGAATTTGACGCCGAGAGCGCCGTGATGGATGTCGAACAGACGCAGAACCAACTGGGCTACGAATTCGAAATCAAGCAGCCCTACACCGTTGCCTCCGACGGCAAGAGCGTCACGGCGGAGATCGGACGGTTCGACCTGCCGGCCGCCTACACCTACCAGAGCACGCCGAAGATCGACAAGGACGCCTTCCTCGTGGCGGAAGCGACCGACTGGGAGAAACTCAACCTGTTGCAGGGCGAGGCCAACGTCTATTTCGAAAACACGTTCGTCGGCAAGAGCATCCTCGACCCCAATCAGACGAGCGACACCCTCCGCTTCTCGATGGGCCGCGACCGGAATATCCGCATCGAACGCACCAAGGAAAACGACTACTCGTCGCGCCGGGCCATCGGATCGAACCAGACCCAGACCACGGGGTGGAAATTCGTCGTACGCAATACGCGCACGGAACCCGTCGTGCTGACGCTTGCCGACCAACTGCCCGTGTCGCGCAACAGCGCCATAAACGTCACCGCCGAAGAACTGAGCGGAGGACAGTTGGACAAGGAGAGCGGCATCGTCACCTGGAAAATGGAACTCAAACCCGGCGAGCAGCGCGAACTGCGCCTGCGCTATGCGGTGAAGTATCCCAAAGGGCGGATGCTGGTGATCGAGTAACCCGGGAAACGCACGAAAACAAAAAGGACGGATTTGAATCCGTCCTTTTTGTTTTGAGTCCGGCGATATGCGGTTTGCAAATACATACCGCCCGCCGGGCTACTGCTCGGTATCGGTCACGAACTTCTTCGGGAGTACGCCGAACTGCTTCTGGAAACATTTGGCGAAGTAGGACGTGGAACTGAAACCGACCATATAGCAGACCTCATTGATGTGGTAACGCTTGTCCTTGAGCAGTCGGGCCGCGGTTTTCAGGCGTTCGAGCCGCAGGTAGTCGTTCGGGGTCATGTCCAGCACGCCTTTGATCTTGCGGTAGAAGCTCGCCCGGCTCATGTGCACCATCTCGGCGATGTCGTTGATCTTGAACTCGGGATTGTTAAGGTTGGCGTGGATGATCTCCTGCAATTTGAGGATGAAATCCGTATCCGCCGAGGAGGTCGCCATGGTGTTGGCCAGCACCAGCGGATTTTTCGAGAAAGCCTCGCTCAGTTTCTGCCGGCTCTTGATCAGGTTGGCGATCACCGACAACAGGTAATCCGACGAAAACGGCTTCTCGACATAGGCGTCGGCCCCGGCGTCCATGCCCGAAATCTTCGAATGGAGGTTCGTCTTCGCAGAGAGCAGGATGAGCGGGATGTGGCTGTAACGCAGGTCGTTTTTCACCCGCCGGCAAAGCTCGATGCCGTCCATCTTGGGCATCATGATGTCGGAGATGATCAGGTTTATGTAGTTCTTTTCCAGCAGTTCCAGCGCCTCGACGCCGTTTTCGGCCGTGAGCACCGAGTAACCGTCGGACACCTGCCGTTTGATGAAAGCGCACATCTCGGGATTGTCCTCGACGATCAGGATGCTGTAAGCCTCCCAGCCGAGGTCACCCCGCTCGTCGGGAATGTTCTCGGGGTTCTCTTCCGAAGCGACATCCGCAGCCTCCGCAGCATCCTGCCGGCAAAGCGGGATGGTCAGGATAAATTCGTTGATATCCGTGTCGGCGCCCATGACCAGCGTACCGTGGTGCAGTTCGGCCAGCGAGCGGGCCAATGCCAGGCCAATCCCCGTTCCGGTCGATTCGCTCTTCCGGGTATGTCGGAAGAACGGGGCGAAGATAGCCTCGCGCATCTCCGGAGGTACGACCTCGCCGTCGTTGGTCACCGTGATCCGGAACGTAGTGTCCTGCACCGTCAGGCAGACCCGGATCAGCGTTTCAGAATATTTCAGGGCGTTGTTCAACAGGTTGCTCAGGATTTTGGTGAAGGCTTCCTTGTCGATCTGCGCGCAGGCCTCTCCGCTGCCCAATTCCAGTTCGAAGGTCTTGTGCTGCTGCTTGGCCGAGGAGCTGAACCGGTAGAACGTCTCCTCGACGATATCCGACACGTTATGCCGCGCAAGGTTGAGCGACAAATGTTCCTTCTCGATCTTCTGGAAGTCGAGCAGTTGGTTGGTAAGGTCCAGCAGCCGGTTGGTATTGCGGTCCATGACGATCAGGTCCTCGGCCATGGCCCGGTCGACCGTCGGCCGGGCCAGGATGTTCTCCAGCGGCCCTTTGATCAGCGTCAACGGAGTGCGTATCTCGTGTGCGATATTGGTGAAAAAACTGATCTTGGCATTGTAAAGCTCCCGCTCCTTCTCCCGCTCGAAGGTCTGGATATGCTGTTGCTGCCGGCGGATGTTACGGCGCGAATAGTAGACGTAAACCAGTGCCAGGCCGCCCAGCACGATCAGTCCGTAGACGACGTAAGCCGCCAGGGAGAGGTAAAACGGCGGGGAGACTTCGATGAAAAGCCGTTTTTCGGGCCCCGGACCGGGATTGCCGGTTCCGTCGGCCAACCGGACCCGGAAACTGTATTTGCCGTAGGGGATTTTCGAATAGGTGATCGTGGCGCTCCCGGGCGAATACTGCCGCCAACGGTCGTCGAAACCTTCGAGTTTATAGAGCAGGCGGTCCGTCTGCGGCTCGCGGTAGCTCAGGGCGGCGATTTGCAGCGACAAGGAGTTCTGGTCGTGCTTCAGGCGGATCGAATCCGAATAGATGATGCTTTTGCGCAGCGGGGAGTTCCGGCCCCCGACGACGACCTCCTCGTCGAGCAGCGAAAACCCCGTGATGTAGATCGGCGGCACGTAGTCGGTCCTGCTGCCGACGAGCGTTTCGGGATCGAAGGAGATCAGGCCTTCGATACAGCCGAAATAGATGATCCCCTCCTCGGATTTGTAACCCGACTTGTAGTTGAACTGGTTGCTCAGCAGGCGGTCGGTAACGGTATAGACCCGCCTGACGCTCCCGGTCCGGGGATCGAACAGCGCCAGCCCCCGGTCGGTCGTGATCCAGAAATAGCCCTGGTTGTCCTCGATGATCTGGAAAACGACATCGCTGGGCATTCCGTCGGAAGAACTGTAACGGACGAAGGTTTTTCCGGCCGGATTGAACCGGCAGAATCCCGAGCCTTCGGTGGTGAGCCATATCTGTTTGTTGCTGTCCTCGAAAATACTCGTGATATTGTCGTAAGGAAGCGAATTTTCATTGCCTGCATCGTGCAGGAACTGCGACCAGACATCGTTGCGCGCATCGTAGAGGTAGACGCCGTTCGACAAAGTTCCCACCCAGAGGTTTCCGTTCGAATCCTCCCGGATGTCGTTGACCATCTTGCCGCCGTTGATCTGGGGAACATGAAGGAAACGGTCCGTCTCCCGGTTGTAATACTGCAATCCGTGCATGGTTCCCACGTAGATGCGCCCGCTGTTGGTCTTGCAAAGCGCAAAAACGTAGTTACTGAAAAGACGGCCCGGTTTGTTGTCGTTATCGTATTTGCGGATACGGCGGGTCTTGGTGTCGATCACCCGGATACCGTTCGAAAACGTACTCACCCACAGATCGTCCCCGTCCATCAGCAGCCCGTGGACATTGGAGAAATCGCGGCTCGGAGCAAAGAAGTCGAACGACCGGGTCGCGGGGTCGAACGTGTAAAGCCCGGCGTCCTCCGTACCGACCCAGAGCCTTCCGTCGTTGCCCGGGCAAATCTCCCGCACGCGCCGCCCCCGAAGGCTGTGTACGGCATCGGTGTGGTAGTACTTGTCGAAATCGGAATTCCGCTGGGGCAGGTAGTTGATGCCCCCGAAGAACGAACCGATCCACAATCCGCCTTCCCGGTCTTTGTAAAGCGAGTAAACAGCATTGTCCGAAAGCGAATAGGGATCGTAAAGGGAACTCTGGAGATGCTGGTAACGCCGGGTGCGGACGTTGTAAACGACGATTCCCGACTCGGTCCCGATCCACAACTCGTCGGCCGAATACTGGAGGATATGCCGCACGAACAGCGGCGCATCGGGGTTGTCCGACAGCCGCAGGCGGGTAACCGTTTTCGTAACGAGATCCACCTCCGCCACACCGTGCTCCTCCAGTCCGAGATACATCCGGTTGTAGTCGCTCAGGCAGATGTAGGAGATGATGTCCTTGGGGTAAATCTCCTGTCCGCCGGCGTCGAGGAACGGCTTTACATGCTCGAACCCATCCTCGGTCCAGTAGAGGCCCCCGCCGTAGCCGGAGAACCAGATGACCCCGTTTTTGTCGGTCGTGAGGCTGCGCAGGGTCGTCCGCGGTTTGTAACGGCATTCGATCAGGCTGGTGTGGGGATCGTAGCAGAAGACATCGTTATTCCCCACGACGATCCAGACGCGGCCCTCCCGGTCGCAGTCCAGAATCGGAATAGGCTTGGTGATCGGCTTCCCGTCGTCGTCGTAAAGCGGCACGGCAGCAAAACTTTCCAGTTCGGGATCATAGATGTAAAGCCCCGAGTCTGTGCCGACCCATATTTTGTGATCGTGGTCCTGGACGAGCGATTTAATGAGGCTGTTCCCCAGTCCGGTTTTGAGACGGGGATCGTGCATGAAGGTCTTGAACGACTTCCCGTCGTAGCGGCACAATCCGTCTTTCGTGCCGAACCACATGAAGCCCTTATCGTCCTGGATGATCGAGGCGACCGTATTTTGCGACAATCCGTCGTTGATGTCCAGCCGATCGAAATGGATCGACTGCGCCCGGCCCGGAAGAAGGCCGCAGGCGCAGAAAAATGCAAGGACAAACGGATAAAATTTTCCCATACGAAGTTCAGGTTGGTGAAACAAATATAGGTAAATAAAATCACAAATGGAGCGCCCCGGACAGGACGCCCCGAGACTGATTAAATAGACAATACATTAACAATAAGCAATATACACAAATCAAGAATTCCTTTTTAACCGGATACAAGACAAAATTGAGATAATTTTTGTGTTAATAGCGACTATATTTTCTCGCTCCGGTTTTCCCTTTCATACCTTTGTTCCAACTAAACTCACCTAACTTAAAACGGCACGCCGAAAATGGCTGCCGGTTCGAACGGAACCTATGAAAAAGTACTTCTTTATTCTGTCTGCATTTTGCGCAATCGCCGGTGAAACCTTCGCCATGGAGGGCCGCCTGTCACAGCGAATCACGCTGAAGACCCCGGGTAATCCGGCCATAACCCACGAGCTGCGCGAATCCGCAGCCGAGGGGGGGGGGGAATTTAGAGGCTGACCAAGAACTGCCGCTGACCATCCGGCGGCAAAAAACAGAAACAGACAACGAAATCAGGATCGTCCTCACCCTGACGGCGAACGATCTTCTATATTATAATGTAGAGCAGTTATTCCGCACCGGCCTCATTCACGAAAACTGCCTCTTCTACATGCCCGGGTTCTGGTATCACAAGAACCTGCGGTCGCCCAAATCGGCTCCTTCGTTCCACACCAGCGACAGTTGGCAGGTTCGCGAAGACCGCCTAAGCACACCCCTCACGGGTATCTACGACGAGGAATCCGGAACTTACTACACGGTGCTCCGCACGGATAAGCCCGACCGCGAAGCCCTCGCCTGTCACAATTACGGGGAGGTCATCCTCTCGGGCGAAACGTCGCTGGGATTCACCGGATTCCGCAACGCGGACACGCACGCCGCGCTGGTCTTCGGATTCCCGTACAGCGAAGCTCCGAAATCCTACATCCGCAAGCTGACGCTCGCCCCGGCGGTCCAGGCATTCGAAAAACTCGAAAAAGGCGAAACTCGCCGCCTGACGTGGACGATCCGCAAAGGCAGCAGCCCCTCCTACTCGTCGTTCGTCGCCCAAGTCTGGAACGACTCCTTCGACACGCTCGGCCCCCGTCCCGTCGAATCGCGCTACACCCCCGCCGAAGCCAAAAGCATACTGGCCGAATATTTCGTCCAGAGCTACGTCGGGGACTATCCGCTCAAATACACCTCCGGCGTGGAACTTCGCACGGCCGACTGCGAAAGCACGGGTATCGCCGAGATCGGGTTCGTGGGCCGCGTCCTGCTGAACGCCTTCAATGCGCTGGAGTACGGCGAAGCCAACGGGCGGAAGGAGCTCGCGGCAAACGCCAGGTCGATTTTCGACAGCTACCTGCAATACGGATTCACGCCCGGCGGACTTTTCCGCGAGGTAGTCGACTTCAAACGTAACCGGGAAGCGGACGTTTACAGCATCCGCCGCCAGTCCGAAGGCATCTATGCGATACTGAACTACCTCGACTACGAGAAACGCCGGGGCCGCAGCCATCCCGAATGGGAAGCCCGCATCCGGACCCTATTGGAAAAGTTCCTGACGCTCCAGAACCCCGACGGCAGTTTCCCCCGCAAATTCCGGGACGACCTGAGCGTGGTGGACGCTTCGGGCGGCAGTACGCCTTCGGCTACCCTGCCGCTGACGATGGCATCCGTCTATTTCAAAGCCCCGGCCTACCGGAAAAGCGCCCGGCACACGGCCGATTACCTGGAAAAAAACCTGATCTCCAAAGCCGACTATTTCTCTTCGACGCTCGACGCCAATTGCGAAGACAAGGAAGCGTCGCTCTACGCCTCGACGGCGATGTATTACCTGACATTCGTCGCCAAGGGCAAGGAGCGGCAGCACTACATCGACCTGTGCCGCGAGGCGGCCTACTTCGCCCTCTCGTGGTACTACCTGTGGGACGTGCCCTTCGCACAGGGTCAGATGCTCGGCGACGTGGGATTCCGCTCGCGCGGCTGGGGCAACGTGTCGGTCGAGAACAACCACATCGACGTTTTCATCTTCGAGTTCGCGACAGTGCTCGACTTCCTGGCCAAAGAGTGCGGCGAACCCCGCTTCGCCCGCATGAGTGCCGTGATCCGAAGTTCGATGCTCCAACTGATGCCCGTCAAAGGGTCGATGTTCGAAATCGGCCGCGCGGGCTACTACCCCGAAGTCGTGCAGCATACCGCCTGGGATTACGGCAAGAACGGCAAGGGCTTCTACAACGACATCTTCGCACCGGGCTGGACCGTAGCGTCGCTCTGGCAAATGCTGAGCCCCGACCGCGTGACGACATTTTTCGCCAACTAAAAACGACTGAAAAATGGCAAGAATACTACCGCTTCTCTTCCTCATTATCCCGATCGCCGCACCGGCACAGACCGCGCAGAAAGAGCGCGAGTACATCCACACCCTGACTTCGGCGGACGGCCACGGCGGGCAATTCGTCTGGAAAATGAAGCGCGCCGGCGAAGTCAGCGTCCGCTCGGAGGAGGTTTCCACGGACAAACTCACAACAGAAGACTGGCTGCCGGCAATAGTGCCGGGAACGGTGCTCAACTCACTGGTTTACGACGGAGTCTATCCCGAACCTTACTACGGGCTGAACAACAAACTGGAATCGGAGCTTATCCCCGATCTTTACCGCGTCGGACGGGATTTCTACACTTACTGGTTCCGGACCGAGTTCCGGCTCGACAAAAAGGCATACGGCGGACGAAAAATCTGGCTTCAGGCCGACGGAATCAACTACCGGTCCGAAATATGGCTCAACGGCAACATGGTGGGCAACACGGCCGGCATGTTCCAGCAGCGCGTGATCGACATCACCGACAAAGTCTCGTTCGACGGAGCGAACGTCCTGGCCGTGAAGGTCTATCCCGTAGACATGCCCGGCACGATCCGCCCCAAGGGCGGCAAGTCGTTCGGCGCCAGCGGCGAGTTCCAGAACGGCGGCAACGGCGAGATCGGCCGCAACGTGACGCAACTGATGACCGTAGGCTGGGATTTCTTCTACCTCGACGGCATCCGCGACCGCAACACCGGCATCTGGCGCGACATCTCGCTGTTCGCCACCGGACGTGTCCGCCTGGCCCATCCCTTCGTAAAATCCGAACTTTCCAAGCCCGGTTACGACGTGGCGCGCCAGACCGTCTCGGTCGAAGTCGCCTATCCCGACTACATTCCGCAGAACGTCTGGCGCAAAGCCAAGGTCAGCGGCGAAATCCGGGGCGAAGGCATCCGCTTCGAAAAGGAGGTGTCGCTCTACCGCGGCGAAGTGAAAGAGGTGGTTTTCACCCCCGAGGAGTTCCCGCAGTTGGAGATCCGCAACCCGCGCCTGTGGTGGCCGCTGAACAAAGGGAAACAGGAACTTTACGACCTGACGCTGAAAGTCGAATTCGACGGCAAGGTCAGCGACTCGATTTCGACGCGCTTCGGCATCCGGGAAATCGCCTCCACGACCGCCACGCCGGACCGTTCGCGCACGTTCAGCATCAACGGCAAACCGCTCTTCATCCGGGGCACGAACTGGCTGCCGGAGGCCATGCTCCGCACGTCGGACGAACGCACCTACGCCGAACTGCGCTACACGGCCCAGTCGGGCGTGAACCTCATCCGTTTCTGGGGCGGCGGCATCACCGAATCGGACTATTTCTTCCAGCTTTGCGACTCGCTGGGCATCCTCGTATGGCAGGAGTTCTGGATGACGGGCGACACCAACCATCCCAACGACGAAGGCGTCTACTATTCGAACGTGATTTCGACGGTGAAGCGCATCCGCAACCATCCATCGCTGGCCTACTACGTCTCCTCGAACGAGAGCACGGAGATGCCGCAGACAGAGCGGCTGCTGGCGCGCCTCGACGGCACGCGCGGCTACCAGATGCAGTCGGAATGCGGCGGCATCCACGACGGCAGCCCCTACAAGCAGGTCAACATCATGAGCCACTACGAAGACAAGGCTTCGCCGCGCGGCAGCCGCGTCTACGGCTTCAATCCCGAATACGGCGCCCCGTGCCTGCCGACGGTCGAATGCCTGCGCGAAATGATGGACGACAAGGACCTGTGGCCCATCAACAAAGAGGTCTGGGACTACTCCGACGGCAACGGCTTCCACCTCATGTCGACACTCTACACCGACATGACCAACGAATACGGCCCCTCGAAGAGCATCGAGGAGTTCGCCGAAAAGGCGCAGTTCCTGGGAGCGATGAATTACAAGAGCATCTGGGAGGTCTGGAATTACAACAAACTCGGCTACGGCGACCGCTACACCTCGGGATTCCTTTACTGGTATCACAATTCGGCCATGCGCCAGGTAGCCGGACGCATGTGGGACTGGTCGCTCGAACCCACCGCAGCGCTTTATGCCGCACAGAATGCCTGCGAACCCCTCCACCCGCAGTTCGACTACCTGAAAAACACGGTTTCGGTGGTCAACGACCATTACCGCGCCTACCGCAACTACAAGGTCTCGGCCGAGGTCTACGACCTCGACATGCGGCGCATCGACGCGCAGTCGGCAGTGGTCGACCTCCCCGAGGACGGGGTTGCGAACGACGTGCTGACGCTGAACTTCGCGGCGTCGAAGACCCCGGTGCAGTTCATCAAACTCAAACTCTTCGACGAGAGCGGCAAACAGGTGGGCGACAACTTCTACTGGCGTTCGGACAACGAATACAAGGGAGCCAACACGCTCACCGGCCCGGCGACGGCGGGATTCCAGTCGCTCGGGAAACTCGCCAAAACCAAAGTCGCCGCGGCTTATGAGACCTCGGCAGACGGCAACCGCCACTACATCGACCTCCGGCTGAAAAACACGGGCCGCACAGTTGCCTTCTTCACGCAGGTTCAGTGGCTCGACGAGCAGCGCAAGCCCGTACGTCCCTCGTTCTACACCGATAATTTCCTCTGCCTGATGCCGGGCGAAAGCCGGACGGTCCGCATCGAAACGGCGCTCGACAAACTCCCCGGGGAGGAATACACGCTTGTCGTGCGGGGCTTCAACCTCGACACGCGCGAATTCAAGGTCAAAATCAAACGCCCGTGAAACTTTCGCTGCATATCCTCTTCCTCGTGCTGGCCCTGGGAACCCAGGCCCGCACACGCTCCTACGACGTAGTGATCGTAGGCGGAACTCCCGCAGGGATCACCGCCGCCATTGCCGCCGCACGCGAAGGAAAAAGCAGTGTCATCCTGGAACGCTCGGCCCACATCGGCGGACTCCCGGCCAACGGACTGGGAGCCACGGACATCGCTACACGGGGCGCTACGGCAGGACTGTTCGCCCGCTTCGTGGCGCTGAACAAAGCCCATTACACCGAAAAATACGGCGCGGATTCCCCGCAGGCGCGCGATTGCAGCGACGGATACCATTTCGAGCCTTCGGTAGCCGTAGAGAGTTTCCGGCAAATGCTCGCCGAGGCGGGCCCCGGACGGATTACGGTCCTGACCGGCCGCCAGTTCGACGCCGAGGCGCGCTACGTCGAGAAGCGGGGCGAGCGGATCGTCTCGATCCGTATCCTCGACCGTACGACGGGCCGGGAGGAGCACTACCGCGGCGCGGTGTTCATCGACGCGACCTACGAGGGCGACCTGGGCGCCGCAGCCGGGGTTCCGTTCCGGACCGGACGCGAAGGGGCCGACGAATACGGCGAACCCTGCGCCGGGAAGATTTACCGCTGGTGGAAACACGGCCCCGACGCCGAGGGCACGACCTACGAGGGCGACGACGCCATCCAGGCTTACAACTACCGCCTCTGTTTGACCGACGACCCGCAAAACCGGCTGGCCGTCCCCAAACCCGAAAACTACGACCGTGAAGAGTTCGCTTCGTTGGTCGGCGACGTACTGGACGGCCGCAACACGGATGCCCGTTACCGGAACGCAGATTCGGCGACGATCGCCCGGAATCGCCGGCGCATCGAAGCCGGGGAGCGGACCTCGGCTCCCGGCGACGCATGGGGAATGGCCAAAGTGACGAGCATGACCCGGCTGCCCAACGCCAAGACGGACGCCAACAACCAACACCTCGCGCTTATCTCCACCGACCTGCCCGAAGAGAACTGGCCGTGGCCGACCGCCGGCTGGGCGTGGCGCGACCGCTTCGCCCGGCGCCTGCGCGACTACACGCTGGGCCTGCTGTGGTTCGCCCAGCACGACGAGGCGCTGCCGGCGCACTTCCGCAAAGAGTGCCTACGGTGGGGCCTCGCCGCCGACGAATACCGCGACAACGGCGGATTCCCGCGCCAGGTATACGTCCGCGAAGGCCGGCGGCTGGAGGGCTGCTATTTCTTCACCGCCAAAGACGCCCTGCCCGAAGCCGAGGGGAAGCGTCCGCCGCTCCACAGCAGTTCGGTTACCGCAAGCCACTATGCCCTCGACTCGCACGCCGTGCGCAAACGCGAGGCGGGGCGCATACACCTCGACGGGTTTTTCAGCCACCCGACGGCCGTCTATACGGTTCCTTACGGCGTGATGGTCCCCCGGAAGATCGAAAACCTGCTCTTCCCGACAGCCGTTTCGGGCAGCCACGTCGGATTCTCGACCCTGCGCATGGAACCCTGCTGGATGGCCCTGGGCGAAGCTGCCGGGACAGCCGCGGCGCTGGCCATCGACGCCCGGACGGACGTTCGCGGGATTGCGGCGGATTCGCTGCAGGGACGGCTGCTCCGCCACGGGGCGACGCTGGTCTACCTGCGGGATATGAAACCCGGCGATCCCGATTACGCCCAAGTGCAGCGGCTGGCGCTGCGGGGCTTTTTCCCCGAATGGGAAGCCGGGCTCGACCGCGTGACGGACGAAAGCACGGCCCGGTTGTGGAGTTCGCTCGCGGGGCGCGAGGTAACGGCAGACGGCAAAACCACCCGGCGCGAATGGTTACGCCGGTTACAAACCACTTCGAAATAATCCAATAACCAACACGAAAGCGTATATGAAACACAAACTCTCCTTTTTCAGCATTTTTATGATCGTCGGAACGATGATGTTGTGCTGCAACAACTGCAGCAAGGACGATTCCGGCAGCAGTAACACCGGAAAGTCGTACCTGCGGGTCAGCTTCAGCGAGAAGATGGTGGGCAACGGCTCCGGTTCGTTCGAGGTCTTTATCTCGTCGAATGCCGAATGGACCGCCGAACCGCGCAGCAAATGGCTCAGCGTAGACCGCAGCAAAGGCAAAGGCGACCTGGCGGTCCGCATCTCCTTCGAAGCGAACGACACGGAGAAACGCACGGGTATCGTCCGTTTCAACGCCGACGGGGTCAACCCCGTCGAGGTGGCTGTCACCCAGTCGGCGCTGACCTTCACCAACCCCATCACCATCGGGGGCAATATCGCGACGATGCCCGACCCGTATATCGTACGCGACGGCGATTATTACTACACCTGCAAGGCGAGCGGCAACGGCATCGCCATCTCGCGCTCGACGCGGCTCACCATGATCAACAGCACCACCAAGAAGTGGAGCCTGCCCTACGAAGGTCCCACCAAGCCGTGGAACATCGCCGACCTCTGGGCGCCCGAACTGTTCCACATCGGCGACCGCTGGTATGTCTACTACGCCGCCGGACGCCGCGGCCAGGACGGAATCGAAGGGTACGCCACGCAGCGCAGCGGCACGCTCCGCTCGAAGACCGACGACCCGCTGGGCGAATGGGAAGACATGGGCATGCTCTACACGGGAGACAACTACCAGCCCGGCATCAAACCCACGATCGAGAATACGGAATATGCGATCGACCTGACGACGTTCGAGCTCAAGGGACAGCGTTATGCCGTCTGGTCGGGCAACGAAAAGACCAACAGCATCCAGCAGATCCGCATCGCCAAGATGTCGAACCCCTACACCATCTCCTCGTCGCTTGTCGAAATCTCGACCCCGACGCAGTCCTGGGAAACAATGGACGGACGGCAAATCAACGAGGGTCCCGCCGTGCTGATCAACGAGGCGAAGGGAAAACTCTTCATCGTCTACTCCTGCAATCCCTCGTGGACCAAGAACTACCGGCTGGCGTGGCTGATGCTCGACATGAACAGCGGCGACCCGATGAACCCCGGCGACTGGCAGAAGTCGAGCAATTACGTCTTCTGGCGCTGCGACAACACGAAAGACCCGGTATCGGGCGTCAACGGACTGGGCCACTGCACCTTCACCAAGTCGCCCGACGGAACCGAGGACTGGATCGTCTATCACGCCATGCGCTATTCCGACGGCGGTTGGGGCGAACGCTACCCCTTCGTCGAGAAATTCACGTGGAACGCCGACGGAACGCCCGACTTCGGGACCGGCGCCGGATGGGGCGAATCCCTGCTGCTGCCTTCGGGAGAAACCCTCTAAACACCACCGTATTCGTAAACCAAACTGAATAATACCACCGAAAACCGCATGAAAAAGTTTATTTTAGTTGCACAGACCCTGCTGTTGCTCGCAACGGCCTCGAATGTCCAGGCGCAGAAAAGCTACGACCTGAAGCATTTCCCGAAAGGCTGCCAACCCGAAGAGATCGGCGTGAGGCTCACCGAGCGCTACCTCCAGACCCCGCATTCGCACTGGGGCGACATCAAATCGAAATACAAGGTGACGCTGATCACCTACCCCGACGTTTGCGCGTGGCTGGGCGCCCTGTGGTTCACCACGGGAACCGGCAACGACAGCCTCTACACCCGGCTCGTGGAGCGTTTCGAACCGCTGTTCACCACGCAGAAGAACCTGCAGCCCGAGCTGTTCCCCAAGGCCCACAACGTCGTCGATTTCTACGTCTTCGGCGCCGTGCCCCTGGAGATTTACAAGCGCAACCACGATCCGAAATACCTGGAACTGGGTATGAAGTACGCCGACGGCCAGTGGGAACTCCCCGAGAACCCGCAGCACTACAAACAGTTGTCCGAGGCAAAGCAGTACGCCGAACAGGATTACTCGTGGCAGACGCGCCTCTGGGTCGACGACATGTTCATGATCACGGACCTGCAGGCCCAGGCCTACCTGGTCACCGGCGATAAGAAATACATCGACCGTGCAGCCCGCGAAATGGCGCTTTACCTCGACCGCATCCAGCGCCCCAACGGACTCTTCTACCACCACACCGGCACGCCCTTCTTCTGGGGCCGCGGCGACGGATGGATGGCTGTCGGCATGGCCGAGATGCTGCGGATGCTCCCGAAGGACAACCCCTATCGTCCGCGCGTCGAAAAGGCTTACCGGCAGATGATGGAGACGCTGCTGCGCTACCAGGCTTACGACGGCATGTGGCGGCAGATCATCGACGACCCGAACTCGTGGAAGGAGACCTCCTCGACGGCGATGTTCACCTATGCGATGATCCTCGGCGTGAAGAACGGCTGGCTGGACAAGAAGATCTACGGCACGGCTGCCCGCAAAGCGTGGATCACGCTGCTCTCCTACCTCGACGAGCAGGACAACCTGCGCAACGTCTGCGAAGGGACGGGCGCCAAAAACAGCGCCGAGTGGTACCAGAACCGCCGCCGCCTGACCGGCGACATGCACGGACAGGCCGCCATGCTGTGGTGCGCCTATGCGCTCTCCTGCGACGTGAAACCGTATAAACTGGCCCCGAACCGGTAAACAAATCCCATTATGAGCAAAATCCTGAAATCAGTCCTCCTCGGAATCACCCTCGCCGGGCTGTGCCTGGCGGCGTGCACCGAAAAGGCGACCACCGGCACGGGCGTAAAACCCAAACCTACGCCCGACCCGACGCCCGGAGTCGAAGATTACGACCTGGTCAACTTTCCCGACCGGAAAGACCCCAAGACCGTGGGCGAAGGCGTCGTGGAACTCTTCATCCGCTCGGGAAACTCCAACTGGGGTGACATGCACTCCAGTTCGAAAAGCACGCTGACCTCCTATCCCGACATCTGCGCCTGGCTGGGAGCGTTCTGGTACGCCGAAGCATCGGGGAACAACGACCTGTTCAACCGCCTGGTAGCAAAATTCGACCAGTTCCTCGAAGTGGACGACAAGAGCATCGAGCCCAACAAGAGCCTCGTGACGAAGATTCCCCGCACGGAAAACAATGCCGTAGACTACAACATCTTCGGTGCTGTGCCGCTCCACATCTACTACGTCAAGAAACAGCGGGGCGCGGCCGAAAAGGACATCAAAAAGTACCTCGACCTGGGCCTTCGTTACGCCGACCAGCAGTGGGAACTGCCGACCGACACGAAATACACCGAGAAACTGCCCAATGCCAAAAAATGGCACGACCAGGGCTATTCGTACCAGACGCGCCTGTGGATCGACGACATGTTCATGATCACGGCGCTCCAGGCACAGGCTTACCTGGCTACGGGCGACGAAAAGTATATCGAACGCGCTGCCAAGGAGATGATCCTCTACCTCGACCAGTTGCCGGGCGAGAACGGAGTCTTCTACCACGCACCCACCGCCAAATTCTTCTGGGCCCGCGGCAACGGATGGATGGCCGTGGGTATGCCCGAGATGCTGCGGATGCTCCCCAAAGATGCGAAATACGACGCCTACCGCAGCCGGATACTCGCCGAATACAAAAAGATGATGGCCACGCTGAGCGCCTATCAGTACGACAGCGGCCTGTGGGGGCAGTTGATCTATCCCAACCAGGGCGACATGTGGGAGGAGACCTCCGGATCGGCGATGTTCACCTACGCGATGATCCTCGGCGTGAAGAACGGCTGGCTCGACGAGAAAACCTACGGCGCCGTGGCCCGCAAAGGCTGGCTGGGACTCCAGACCTATCTGCGGACCGACTTCGAAATCCGGAACGTCTGCTGCGGAACCGGGGCCGGCTCAAGTTACGCCTACTACCGCGACCGGGAAAAATACACCGGCGACCTGCACGGACAGGCTGCCGTGATGTGGTGCGCCTACGCACTGACCGAACTGGCAAACGAACAAAAATAAACATCTCGAAAACAAACCTAAAACTCTCCTGCAAGCCTATGAAAAAACCACAGCAGACCGAATGAAGGAACATTCGGTCCGGGACGAAACCCTCCTCCCGGACCGCGGGCTCCACGGCCCGAACAACCCCGAATTATCATCATCAATCATCTAAAACCGTATGGCAAATTTTTATAAAACAAGCATCGGGCGCGCCAGAACCCTGAAAAGCGTAAGCCTTGCCCTGCTTCTTATGTTGTTCCTGTCGGTGAACGTCGGCGCTGCATATGCACAGGGCGCCTCCGCACAACCGGGAAAACGACGCATCACCGGAACCGTCACCGACACCGACGGATCGCCGCTGGTCGGCGCCACCGTCTACATCAAGGACACCAACGTCGGAACGACGACCAACACCGACGGACTTTTCGTCATCGACGTACTGTCCAAACAGCAGATCACGGTCAGCTACATCGGCTACCTGTCGCAGACCCTGCCGACCGACGGCCGCGAAGTGATCAACGTCAAACTCAAATCCGACACGGACCTGCTCGAAGAAGTCGTCGTAGTGGGCTACGGCAAGCAGAAACGCCAGGCGATGGTCAGTTCGATCGCCACCGTCGGGTCGCGCGACCTGATGCAGTCGTCGTCGAGCAACCTGACGAGCAACCTCGCCGGACAGCTCGCCGGCCTGATCAGCATCCAGCGCAGCGCCGAACCGGGACGTGACGACGCCGAATTCTGGATCCGCGGTATCAGCACCTTCAAGGGCGGAACCAACCCGCTGGTGCTCGTCGACGGAATCCCCCGTGATATCAACAACATCGAGGCCGACGAGATCGAGACCTTCAGCATCCTCAAG
>ENA-UESI01000154-UESI01000154.1-human-gut-metagenome-genome-assembly--contig:-NODE-154-length-60202-cov-8.245988_pt1 | contig 60202 bp, 49 predicted proteins | sample MGYA00243005_ERZ508006 | MGnify/ENA primary metagenome ERZ508006 (study PRJEB26167, sample SAMN06115436) | human gut metagenome | host: Homo sapiens | place: China:Shandong | collected 2015-06-10... | reverse complement strand
GCCTGATCCACCTTCCCGCCGACTATGGGTTCCCCGGCACCGCCAACGGCGGCGTCGCACTGGACGAGTGCGCCGTGCCCGCGCCGATTTCGGCCTACGGCCAGACGAAGCTGCTGGGGGAACAGTATGTCGAGCGCTTCTGCCGCCGGCACTTCATTGTGCGCACGGCATGGCTCTACAGCTACTACGGCAAAAACTTCGTCAAGACGATGATCCGTCTGGGCCGGACCCACGATAAGATCACTGTCGTCAATGACCAGCTGGGCAACCCGACGAACGCCGTTGACTTGGCCTACCACATTCTCAAGTTGGCCGTCAGCCACGATTACGGCATCTATCACTGCACCGGCAACGGCATTTGCAGCTGGTACGACTTTGCCTGTGCCATCATGCAGGGCGCAGGGCTTAGCTGCAAGGTCGAGCCTGTGACCAGCGCCGAGTATGCCGCCGCCAACCCCGCCAGCGCCAGCCGCCCGGCGTGGAGCGCACTGGAAAACCGGATGCTGCGCTGCACCGTCGGCGACGAGATGCGCGACTGGCAGGACGCCCTCAAGGACTTTTTTGCAAACTGGAATGGAGAACTTTAATATATGAAAACCTATCTTGTGACCGGCTGCGCCGGTTTCATCGGCTCGAACTTTGTCCACTACATGCTGGAAAAGTATGAGGACATCCGCCTTGTCAACCTCGACAAGCTGACCTACGCCGGCAACCTCGAGAACCTGCAGGACATCGAGGACGATGCCCGCCACATCTTTGTACAGGGCGACATCTGCGATAAGGCGCTTGTGACCGACCTGATCGCAAAGTACGACCCCGATACTACCAACAGCTGCGTGGCTGTCATGGAGGGCGGCGAGCCCGTTGTCATCGCAAACTCTGAGGGTGCACGCACCACCCCGTCTGTGGTCGGCTTTACCAAGACCGGCGACCGTCTGGTCGGCCAGGTCGCAAAGCGTCAGGCCATCACCAACCCCGACAACACCGTTTCTTCCATCAAGCGTCAGATGGGCACCGACCACAAGGTGACCCTGAACGGCAAGGAGTACACTCCCCAGCAGGTCAGCGCTATGATCCTGCAGAAGCTGAAGGCTGACGCTGAGGCTTATCTGGGCGAGACCGTCACCGAGGCTGTCATCACTGTGCCCAAACGTCCCAGCACTATTCTGATCTCAATAACGCCGCCGCTGATTTCCTGCTGCGGCAGGAATGCCGTAGCCACTGCATAGCCCTGTCCGCGCAGATACATGGTGACCTTATCGACAGCCTGCTGCACTTCGTTAAAATCTACTTCACGGCGGCCGTAGCTTTGTACCAACGCTGCCAGCTCATCCTGTGGCAGCTCGTCAGCACTGGTAAAGACAAACTTTTCCAGATAAAATTTTCTGCTGCCGCTGACCTCCTGGTTTGCTTCTTCCTTAGTCAGCACGGCCGTTTTTTCCTGTTGGGCCCGGTTTTCCTCCAAAGCGCGCAGATCCCCGCTGCTGTTTGGCAGAACTGCTGCCGCCGAAGCAGTGGCACAGCTCAACACCATTACTAAGCTTAAAATTTTAGTTTTCATCCTTCAGCTCTCCCTGTTTTGTTTTAAATATTTATTATTTCTTTATTCAATCAATCTTTTCCATAAATATTTTTAAAATATTAGCTATATCTATTTACATTATAGCACTGTTGTACCCCCCCACAAGACACGTTTAATTTTTTGTGAGATTTACTTTTTCTGCCGCGTTAACCAGTACGCAGTCGGCCAGCAAGCTGTCCGCCCGCTATTTGCTGACCTCAGCACATACAAGTAACAGTGTTAAAAAAATTACCACCGTTGGCTAAGCCAGCGGTGGTAATTTTCTAATACTCTCTATAATAGCAAGCAGCAGCCTATTTTTTTAAAACAACTATTTTGGTACTAAAGAAATCTATTTTCGTTGTAAATACAACTTACTTTAAATGGCAATTATAATATCATAAGCATGAAAGAAGCAATCGTCTGCTCTGCCGTTATATCAACGGCCCAAATAACGGAGAAGAAAATCTCCAGCATTATAAGGAGTGATATTATGGAACCGAAAATGTTTTGTTTTCAATGTCAGGAAACAGCCGGCAATAAAGGTTGTATGTTTGGCGGCGTCTGCGGTAAAAAACCTCAAACTGCCAATCTGCAGGATCTGCTGATCTATGTGACCAAAGGACTTTCTGAAATAACTACCCGCCTGCGGGCAGAAGGCAAAGCAATACCAGCAGCTGTTGACCGTCTGATCACCACTAACCTGTTTATGACAATCACTAATGCCAATTTTGATGATGACCGTTTCATCGACAGAATCAACGAGACTCTCTCCAGCCGTGACGAACTGCTTGAGCAGCTCCATGATACTACAGAACTGAGCGCTGCCGCAGTCTGGCAATATCGTACGGCAGAAGAAAGAACCTTAAAAGCCGCTGCCGTCGGCGTTCTGACTACCGAAGACGAAGACCTGCGCAGTCTGCGCGAGCTGACGCTCTACGGCTTAAAGGGTATGGCTGCTTACAACAAGCACGCTAACGTTCTGGGCTACGCCGATGCAGCTATTGATGCTTTCTTGCAGCAGGCCTTAGCAAAAACCTTAGACGACAGTTTGACTGCCGATGACCTGACGGCCCTGGTTCTGGAAACCGGCAGCTTTGGCGTCAAAGTCATGGCTCTGCTTGATACTGCCAACACTTCAACTTATGGCAATCCTGAAATCACAAAAGTTAAGCTTGGCGTCAGAAGCAATCCCGCGATCCTTATTTCCGGACACGATCTGCGTGATTTGGAAATGCTGCTGGAACAAACTGCAAACACTGGCGTTGATGTTTATACCCATTCTGAAATGCTGCCTGCGCACTATTATCCGGCCTTCAAAAAATATCCTCATTTTGCAGGCAACTACGGTAACGCCTGGTGGAAACAAAAAGAAGAATTCGAAGCCTTCAACGGCCCGATCCTTCTGACTACCAATTGTCTCGTGCCGCCAAAGGACAGCTATAAAGACCGTGTCTATACTACCGGCTCGGTAGGTTTTTCCGGCTGCAAACATATTGCCGGTGAAATTGGAGAAAAGAAAGATTTCTCTGCTCTTATCGAACATGCTAAAAAGTGCCCGCCGCCAACTCATCTGGAAAGCGGCGAACTTGTAGGCGGGTTTGCACATCATCAGGTCCTCGCTCTGGCAGATAAAATCGTTGACGCAGTCAAAAGCGGCAGCATCAAAAAATTTGTCGTTATGGCAGGCTGTGACGGACGCAGCCCCTCCCGTAATTACTATACTGATTTCGCCAAAGCCCTACCGCAGGATACTGTTATCCTGACCGCCGGCTGCGCCAAATACAAATATAATAAGCTTTCGCTCGGAGACATCGGCGGAATCCCCCGTGTTTTAGACGCAGGCCAATGCAACGACTCCTATTCGCTGGCGCTGATCGCGCTCAAGCTGCAAGAAGTTTTTGGTCTGGCTGATATCAACCAGCTGCCTATTGTTTATAATATCGCCTGGTACGAACAAAAAGCCGTTATCGTTCTTCTGGCACTGCTTGCCCTCGGCGTCAAAAATATTCATCTCGGTCCTACTCTGCCAGCCTTTCTCTCGCCTAACGTTGCCAAAGTCTTAGTTGAAACCTTTGGTATTGCCGGGATCTCTGATGTAGATAGCGACCTGGAAATATTTTTTGGAAAAAACTAAACCATACTTAAAATAAAAGACGAGTCTTATCAACTCGTCTTTTTGCTTATAATTTATCCAGTTCCATAATACAGCTTGCTAAAAGCAGGGCCCTTTCCGTTAAGCTCGCTACCTCGATATACTCGCTGTCAGAGTGAGCGCCAATACCGCAGGGACCTACGCCGCACAAGGTCGGCGCGCCTGTCAGTGCCGGCCAGCAGGCGTCAGAAGCGCCGCCCACATACTGCTGACCCGGCTTGGGCAGCCCCAGTGCCGCTGCCTGGCTGGCATAGTGTTCATACAACCGCTGCACTCCGGGCGTAGTTTCAAAGGGCATAAACTTGATCACATTGCCCGTTACCGTAGTTTTGGTATTAGGCACATAATTAGTTTCAACAATCCGCTGTACATCTGCGATAGATTTTTCCGCTTCGGCTATCGTCTTAAAACGTACATCTACCTCGCCGATCGCTTTATCAGCAATGATATTGGCCATAGTGCCGCCGTTAAACACACCCACATTATAGGTCGTGCCCAGTTCAAAATTATTGAGCGCATGGATTGCCACAGTTTTCCGGGCCAGCTCTAAAATGGCGCTGGCCCCCTTTTCCGGCTCGTTACCGGAGTGCGCGGCAATGCCTTCCACTACCAGCGTCGGTCTGGTAGTACCTTTACGTCCTGTAACGACGCTGCCGTCAACACGTCCGAACTCCAGATTAAAAACAGCATCCTTGCCGGCGCCGGCTTTTTTGAACTGCTCCACAGCGTCTGTCAGCGGATGTGACATTTCTTCATCGCCACACAACAAAACAGTCAGATCCGTATCCTGCCAGCCGTTCTCCAACAGTGCCTTGATCACATACAAAGCCATGACCAGGCCACCCTTCATATCCAGTACGCCCGGTCCGTAGGCTCTGCCGTTTTCCAGCCTGAACGGACGGGCTGCCGCTGTCCCTTTGTTGAACACCGTATCCATGTGTCCTGAAAACAGCACCTGCTTTTTACCGGACTGCGGTTTCTTCGCCAGCAGCTGCACAGGTGCGCCCTCAGTTTCCAGATATTCTACCGTAAACCCCAGTTCTGCCAAAAAAGCGCCTATTTTCTGTGCTACTGCGTTTATACCCTCCAAAGCGTCGGCACCTGAATCAATATTCACCAATTCTTCCAGTAATTGCAGCATCACCTGCTCTGAACCCCTGATTTGTTTCAAAATATTCTCTTTCATCAAACTTCTCCTCTGCATAAATACAAGTATAATTTTTATATTATTCGCTTTCCATCTGTTTTTTCCTGCTTTTCGCTCATAAAAAATCATAATTTCAGAAAATTTATAAATAGTCGTTAAAATAAAAACCCGTATGGAATTTGATTCCATACGGGTTTAACTTCTTACAGGCTTTTATTGCATTTCTTCCAGATGCATGATACACATTGCCAGGAGTTGGGCCCTTTCCGTCATCGACGGCACGAATAAGTACTCATTATTACTGTGAGCCCCTACAGCCTGCGGACCCATGCCGCATAAAGTCGGCGCACCGACCATAGCAGTCCAGGCAGAATCAGCACTACCACCTACATACAAGGCTCCCGGCACAGGCAAACCCAGCTTTTCAGCCTGCTTTGCCAAATGACCATACAGCTTTTGCACGCCCGCAGTGGTTTCCAGAGGCATAAACTCGATTCGGTTTTCTGTTACAGTAGTCGTTGTCTTGTTCACATAAGTTTTGGCTGCGACGGCTTCTACATTTTTTATTGCTTTTTCAGCTTCTTCAGCTGTCTTGAATCTGATATCAACACGTGCCTCTGCGTGGTCGGCAACAATATTTGCCAGACTGCCGCCATTAAAAACGCCTACGTTATAAGTCGTGCCAACTTCTAAATCAGTCAGCGCGTGTAAAGCAATAGTTTTATGGCACAGCTCTAAAACAGCACTGGCGCCTTTTTCAGGTTCGTTGCCGGCATGGGCGGCAATCCCCCGGACAGTCAATACCGGACGGATAACGCCTTTGCGCCCAATAACGACGCTGCCATCTTCACGACCGGGTTCCATATTGAAAACGGCATCTTTGCCCAAGCCTTCTTTTTTGAACCATTCTACAGCATCAGTCAGCGGATGCGCCAGTTCCTCGTCGCCGCAGAAAAACAAAGTAAGGTCAGTATCATCCCAGCCGTTATCCAGCAAGGCTTTTACTGTATAGAGCGAGAGCACGATACCTGCCTTCATATCCATAACGCCGGGGCCATAGGCTTTGCCGTCTGCCACTTTGAAAGGACGCGCTGCTGCTGTACCTTTAGCGAAGACCGTATCCATATGTCCCATCAGCATAACCTTCTTCTTGCCGGGACGCGGACGTTTAGCCAGCACATGCGTAGGCGCATTCGGTGTTTCGAGATACTGTACTTCAAAGCCATACGGCGTCAAGAAATCGCCTACGATATGGGCTATTTCAGCAGTCCCATCTATGGCATCGTACCCGGAATCAATATTGACCAGCTTTTCTAAAGTACCCAGCATGTCAGCTTCTGAATTTTTGATTTGCTCTAAAATTTTATTTTCCATTTTTTTGCTCCTGTTTTCAATGTTATCTTTACTTTATTCGCTTTGCAGCCGTTTTTTCCTGCCAGTAAAAATACTTATATAATACATCGCAGCGGCTGCGGATTCCCTGTCAGCGATTTTGCGCCGCCTGCCGTTACAAGATACGTATTCTCTGTACCGACCATCCCGATACCGGCTAAAGCTATCTTAGGCTCGACTGCGAAAACCATACCGGCTTCCAGCTCACCTTTGAAGCCCTTGGCCAGTGCCGGGGATTCGTCCATTACCAACCCGATACTGTGTCCTAAAAACTTACCGCCGTTCATAAAACCATCTGCATACTGCGGGTCAAACTGCTCCATTACCTGCCGGTAAATATCTTCGATCACCATTCCCGGACGCAGCAGCGAAGCTGTCAATTTCTCCAGAAAAACACAGTGCTCATAAGCAGCTTTGATTTTATCCCTGAAGGGATCTTCATCTAGATCCCCATAATAATAAACTACGGTTTTATCCGTATGGTAACCGTCCACGCCGCAGGGAATATCCAGATACACCAAACGCCCTGCCTGCAGCTTGCGAAAAGCAGAGCCGATCGACTGCACAGCGACACAAGTGCCGCCGGTACCGCCAGGCCCGTCGAAAGCTGTTTTTACCAGCCCGCTTTTACCAAAAGACGCCAATCCTACAACGTCCTCCCCTAAAGGCAAATTAAAACGTGCTACTCCATGCGAGCCACGGCGCAGCATTTCTGCATACAGATTGACTGCCAGCTCTGCCTCGCTCACACCCTGTACGATAAAACGCGGCGCCAGTTCATCTAAAACAGTCCGGTGGATAGAACCGGATTTTTTCATCAGCGCCAGTTCATAGGGACTTTTCAGCAGGCGCAGTTCACTGATCACACTGTCCATACCTGCCACAGCGGCAAAAGGCAAATATTTGTACAACAGCTGCTGCCATTCCAGCGTCGCCGTCCTGGCTTCCAAATATACCTTAGCCGGCAGCGGCTGATAAAACTCCGCCAAATTGCGAAAACTTTTCATCGGCCGGATATCCTTCAGCAGTGATTCGTTACAGGCGCGTTCATAGCTGCGACGCACCCACAAGATCTCATCCTGCGGCCTGATGACCAGCACACCGTCCTGCATCGTACCGGCAAAATAATACATATTGACTTTATGGTTGACGATGGCTATTTCCCAGCCGAGGAACTCTCTGTCCATGACCGTACGGAATTTGTGCAGACGTGCCTGCAGCTCATCAGCAGGCACACGCCGCAGCTGTTCTGTCATCATGATCTCATGCTCTAAAATAGTCATTGTTTCACTCCTTTAAAAAAAGTATCTCCCATTATCTTACCATAAATAATGAAACAGGGCCGATATTAAATATCAGCCCTGTTTCCCCTCATTCAGCCTATATATTTTTAAATAATCCTGTAAAATCAAAAGTTGCAAAATAATCTGCCGGCGTCTCCGCACGACGGATCAGTTCCGTACTGCCATCTTCCTTCAACAGCACTTCCGCGCTGCGCAGCTTGCCGTTATAATTGTACCCCATGGCAAATCCGTGTGCCCCTGCGTCATGAATAAAGAGCAAATCGCCGATATTGATTTCCGGCAGCATCCTGTCGATAGCAAATTTGTCGTTATTCTCGCACAAACCGCCGGTAATATCATATTTATGATCACAGGGCGCATCTTCCTTACCCATGACGGTAATATGATGATAAGACCCATACATGGCAGGACGCATCAGATTGGCCGCGCAGGCGTCCAGTCCGATATATTCTTTATAGGTATGCTTAACGTGGATCGCTTTAGCAACCAACGCCCCATAGGGAGCCAGCATATAACGTCCCATCTCTGTAAAAATTTTTACGTCTCCCATGCCAGCCGGCACCAGGATATCCTCAAAAGCCTGGCGTACGCCTGCGCCGATAACCATGATATCATTGCCTTCCTGATCGGGACGATAGGGAATACCGACACCACCGGACAGATTGATAAATTCGATATGCGCTCCGGTCTCTTCCTTCAATTCAACAGCGACCTGGAACAAGATCCGTGCCAGTTCCGGATAATAATCATTAGTCACGGTATTGCTGGCCAGAAAAGCGTGCATGCCAAAATGTTTGACACCTTTACTCAAAAGGATCTTATAAGCTTCTGTCATTTGCTCTCTGGTCATGCCATATTTGGCATCGCCGGGATTATCCATAATATTATTGGCAATAGCAAAATGCCCGCCAGGATTATAGCGGCAACTGACCGTATCAGGTATATCAGCCACTTTTTCCAGAAAATCAATATGGGTGATATCATCCAGATTGATAGTTACATTCAATTGCCGGGCCAGCTGAAAATCCTCTGCCGGCGTAGCATTGGAGGAAAACATAATTTCGTCGCCTTTGAAGCCGACCGCATCCGCCATCAACAGCTCCGTATACGAAGAACAATCTGCACCGCAGCCTTCCTCATGCAATATTTTCAATATTGCCGGGTTAGGAGTAGCCTTGACGGCAAAATATTCTTTGAACCCCTGATTCCAGGCAAAGGCTTTATTTACTCGGCGTGCCGTTTCGCGAATAGCCGCTTCATCATATAAATAAAACGGTGTGGCGTACTGTGCAGCGATCTCATCCAATTTTTCTTTAGTTACAAAGGGTTTTTTACTCATTCTTTCTCACCTTTCTCCACTTCGGGAAGCAATTCTATCAATTTTATTTCATTTTTAAGGGCATCCTTAAATAAATCTACCAGATTCTGTTTGCTGGAATATAAACAGGTTGAGCTGTTGCCATCAGCCAGATCTCCCGTCAAAACTTCCTGTGAATCGGCGATCAGGCGAATCTGGCTATTAGGCTTATGCGCATAATAAATGATCGCACCCTCTAAAACAAACGGTCTGCCAGTGATAACGACCACTTTTAATCCGCGCCCTACCGCCTCAGTCAATTCACCGCGCAAAGCTTCGATAGCAGAACCTGTTGCCGAAACATAAATGCGGGCTTTTGCCTTGACAATAGTATTTTTCAGCTTATTGATGATCTCAGTCGCGCCCTTGATCGTAATATAACCATCAACGCTTTGCGATGTACTGGGAAGCTCCTGCAGCAATTCCTCTTTCAGTTCCTGCAGCCGTCTTACCCTGTTTTCACAGAACTCGTCCAATGGCACCGGCGTATATCTTGTAGCCTTATCCTCCAGCACATAAGCAGCGCCTTTTTCTACCAGACCTGCCAGCGCCGTATAAGTATTAGACCGGGAAATACCCGTCAGCTTTGTTGCTTCGTAGCCGGTCAGACGTCCTTCCGCCAGCAGAGTCAAATACAGCGTAGCTTCCTGCCTGGTCAGATTAAAATAAGTAAGTTTTTCAATAATATCCATATTCCACCTTCATTGTTCCTATACAAGAACACTATAAGCGATTTTTATAAGTTTGTCAAGGCTAACTTATATTTTTCTCAAAGAAAAATTCATTTACATATCTCCATTTTATAATACAGTATCGCCATCAACCAAAAATTATTTTCCATATTTAAGTTTTATTATCTTGTATTTTAACTTTAGATATTATAATATTATATAAATGACATTTGAATTTATAATTATTTGAATTTTTGAAATTATTTCCGGAGTTGATTCCCTTGAAAAAATTAGGAAAAATAAGCGTTCTGGTTTTATTTCTGCTTTCGATATTTGTCGGCAGTTTTACAGTTTATTCGATCAGCAAAGTCCAATCCTACGGCACGCTCATCAATTATCTTGGTATCGTCCGGGGCGCGACCCAGCGTCTGGTCAAGCTTGAATTACAGCATCACCACAACGACGAGCTTATTGCCTATCTGGATGACATTATTTATGACCTTAATAACAATGATGGTAAATATCAGCTGGTAAAAATAACTGACGCCGAATATAAAAGCCAGTTTGCTTCCCTCAAACTGCTCTGGCATCGGGTAAAAAACGATATTTATGCCATCCGGCTCAATCCTGCTGCTTCGCCGGCGCTGCTGCAGGACAGCGAATTTCATTTTGAAGTCGCCAATAATACCGTTTTCGCCGCCGACAATTACACTACCGCCAAAAGCCATCAGCTGACGCTCCTGTCAGCTTTGATGCTGGCAGGCATCATCATCATGTGGATCGCCCTGTTCATGGTGTATCTGAGAAAATTATATTCACTGGAAAGCAGCAACAAAACACTTTACGATATAACTACAAAAGATCCGCTTACCGGCGCTTATAATTTTGAAACCTTTAAGAAAAAAGCCCAGAAAATACTTAACAGCAGCGATAAAAACTATGCGCTGACTTATGTTGATTTTGCTGATTTCAAATATATCAATGATGTCTTTGGCTACAAATATGGCGATGATATTCTCATTAATTACGCCGCTATCATCAGCAGCGAATTGCGCCCAGAAGAATTGTTGGGGCGTGTTTCCGCCGATAACTTTGTTATTCTGCGTTACTATAATGAGAAAAACGACATCATGCTCAGACAGCAGCAGGTAGACATCAAAATAACGGAATTCATGCATGATATGCATGGGGGACAGGCAGTTTCCGTACAATGCGGCATTTGTTATCTCAATGATCTGGAAGAAGACCTGCAGATAGAAGGAATTTTAGACCGTGCCAATTATGCCCGTAAAACAGTTAAAACAGGCCTCCACAGGAAATATGCCATTTATGACGAAAGTATCCGGAAACAGCTGCGGTACGAAAAATCTATCGAAAACAGAATGCTGAAAGCACTGGAAAACGAGGAATTTCTTGTATATTATCAGCCCAAGGTAGACTTAAAAACAGGTCTGGCAACACAGGCAGAAGCACTGGTACGCTGGCAGACCGATGACAATCTGATCATCCCGCCCGATAAATTTATTCCTGTTTTTGAAAAGAAATACCTGATCTCCTCTCTTGATCAATACGTCTTAAAAAAAGTCTGTGCGTTTATCCGCCGGCGCCTCGATGCCGATCTGCCGGTCAATACTATTTCTGTCAACGTTTCCCGCCTGCAGTTTTATAACTCGGATTTCGTCAAAACCTATGAAGATATCAAAAACAAATTCCGTATCCCGGATAACCTTTTAGAAATAGAAATAACTGAATCCATCGCTTTTGATAATGTGTTCTTTCTTGAAAAAATAGTTACTGAACTGAAAAGCAAAGGCTTTTTGATTTCTATTGACGACTTTGGTACCGGTTTTTCTTCTTTAAGCCTTTTGAAAAATATTCCTATCGATGTGCTGAAGATCGATCAGAGCTTTTTCAAAGAAAGCGTCCATAAGGAAAAAGACAATATCGTCATCAAAGGTATTATCGATCTCGTCAATAAACTGGGCATCAGGACCGTAGCCGAGGGCATTGAAACTGCAGAACAGGTAGACTTCCTGAAAGCCGTTAACTGTAATATGATCCAGGGCTATTTTTTCTACAGACCGCTTCCTGAAGATAATTTTGAAGAAGTTTTAAACAAACAATTTTATATTTACTGATCCTTGATCGTCATTATAAATTATCTATAAAACAAACAGCTGTTATGGCCTGCCCATAACAGCTGTTTGTTTTTACTGTATTAAAATCACTTTATATCCGTTTCATCTACGGCATAATGCAGTCTTTTATCTTCATACATCCGCTCGTCCGCAACCTTAAGCAGGCTGTCGTAGCTGCTGCCGTCCTGTGGGAATTGCGCCCAACCGATACTTGCTGAATAGTTTAAAACAATATCATTGGTTACTAATGCCGACTTCAAATTATCCGCCAGCTGCTGCTTATAAAAAGCGACCTGCTGCAAATAATCTTCACCCAAGTCTGCGAGAACACCGAACTCATCACCGCCGATGCGTATCAAAAAGGCCGACTCGCCAAAAACACTGCGCAGCCTTACTGCAAAATCCCTTAAAAGCGCATCGCCCAAAAAGTGTCCGTATTCATCATTTACCTGTTTAAATCGGTTCAAATCAAAATAGAAAATAACAAAAGGCACTTTCACTGAGGCGTTTAAACGGTTTTCTATCTGCTCATTCAGCCACCTGCGGTTAAACAGCCCCGTAAGCTCATCCGTATATGCAAACCGATATAAAACCCGTGCCTGCTCCGCTTTTTGCTTAAAAATTACCGCCAACAAAAAACTTATCAATAAACCAAAAAGAGCTTCTTCCGCAATTTTTTTCCATTCAAACCAGCCGTTAGCAGGAAACAGGTCCAGCGTCCAGACATGATTGGGGACCTGGATGCTGCTGGAAACAGGCTTGACGGCATTGACGATATCCGACTGCACGATAGTCAGGTCTTTGCCATTTTCATCCTGACAATAAAGCCTGTAATTATAACCATACTCAGGCAGTTCCTTCAGCATTATCGGATCCAGGGCTGCGGGCAGGTCAAGAATTATGACCGAAAATCCCAAAAACTTCTCTTGACCGCCGGGTTCTGTGAAAAAAATGGGATTACGTGCTACAAGCCCAAATCCCCCCTGCGTCAGTGAATAAGGCCCTGAAAGCGCCGTTGATTTGGTATTAAACGCCAAAAGCGCATCATAGCGGCGTTTAGGATTTTTAAAAATATTATCACCAAGAACCGCCTCATTACCCTTAATCGGATAACAATATTTAACAACGCCCTCCGGTAAATACTGGATCGCCCTGATACCGCTGCCATCAAATAAAGATTTGGCCACGTTATTAAAACCGGCTTCTGATATCTTGCCGCCGTTGGATAAAACTATTGCCTCTAAAATATCTGTCTTATGAAAAAGGTCACTGAGCAGCCCTTCCGTACGGGCACTGTAGACCTCAGCTATATGTTCGGCATCTCTTTTAAGAGCTTCTGTTGAAAGATAAGCAGAATAGGCAACTAATAAAATAGTAACTGCCAGCCCTATCACAAAAACATGGACGTCAAAAATTTTATTTTTACTTGTACGCATGGCAACATCACCACTTCTCACAGCTCTTAAAACCGCTTATTTTTCCAGCTTATTCCTTCTAAAAATACGATGTAGAGTAATGCAGAAAAACAACCAGGTCGCCCCGGCTGCATAACCGGCTAAAACATCCGTTGGATAATGCACCCCCAGATAAACACGGCTCAAACCAATAAGCAGGATATAAAGGCCTGCCGCAGTCATCAATCCCCAGCGCAGCGGTTTACTGCGCAGTCCCAAACCTGCAAAATAGGCCAGGATACCATAAAAACAAATTGCCCCCATGGCATGCCCACTGGGAAAGCTATAACCGCTTTCCGCAATCACAGGAAAAATATCGGGCCGGACACGTTCAAAAATGCGCTTCAATACCTGATTTAAAATACCGCCGCCGCATAAGCAAACTATGTAAAGATAAAACCTGTCTCTCTGTCTGCTGTACAAATACCAACAACAGACAAGAGCACTGGCCAGAAGATAAAAGGTACTGGACCCGCTGGCCGTAATGAGCATCACCTCTACGGTCAGCGCCGGTGTAACAAACTGCTGTACATAAGCAATAAACTGCAGCTCCAGCTGCTGTAATTCCGGCTTGATAAAAGTATGCTCAGCTATTTCTACCAGCACTTCCATCAGTAAGATACTGATGACCAAAGTAACCAGCAAATACAGATAAGGGCGCCGTAAAGCCATACGTACAATGGCGTCCCGCAGATTACTCATCACTGCCTCACTTTCCTAACCCTTCAGTTATGTATATTTCAGACTTCCGCTAAAGTCTTTAAAGTTTTTTCCAATACCTGCACTGCCTGAGTAACAGCCTGGAAATCGCTGCGTTCTTCCCTGGCATGACTGATACCATCGATACTCGGTACGAAAATCATCCCCGTCGGCACGCCGCCCGCTGCAAAGATCTGCGCGTCATGACCGGCCCAACTGGGCATAAGCCGGCAATCTACACCACATTCAGCCGCAGACCGCTCAATAATTTTTACGACCTGCTCTGATAGCGGCACTGAAGCCACATGAAAATCGTTCTCCTGTGTGATCACAACACTGCTTTTGTCAGCCACCTGCTTCAATAAGCCTGTCAGCTTTTGGCGGACCTCTGCTAAAACCCTGTCGTCCGCCGCTCTGGTTTCAATAGACAGCTGTACCTTCCCCGGCACGATATTCACTGCATTGGGTTCGACACTGAGCTGCCCTACAGTCGCCACGAACCTGTCATCAGCTTCCGCAAGCGCCTTCACTCCCAGGACTACCTCCGCAGCAGCAGCCAAAGCATCTTTGCGGCGTTTCATGCTTGTAGTACCGGCATGATTGGCTTCGCCCTGTAAAGTAAGAAATAATCTGTCGTACCCTACGATACCGGTCACCACTCCGCAGGTCAGGCCACGTTCAGCCAAATCAGCTCCCTGCTCGATATGCAGTTCCACAAAAGCCGCCAGCTTCTGAAACCCAACCGCCGCATCCTGCAGCGCACTTTGCGGCAGTTTAGCCGCCTGCAGACATTCGGCCAAAGATCCGCCTGACAAATGCGTGATAGACTCAGGCCGCTGCTGTTTAAATTCACCGCTGCGCACACGCACGCCAAAGCAGGCCATGCCAAAAGCCGTGCATTCTTCTTCCACCGTAGCGATGACCTGCACGGTTCGTTTCGGCCGGTACCCTTCTTCCTGCCAGCTGCGCACACATTCCAGAGCCGCCGCGATACCCAGCGCCCCGTCAAAATTACCCCCGCCAGGTACGGTATCCAGATGTGAACCGCTCATAACTTCCGGCAGCTCAGGACTGCTGCCCACATAGGAACCAATCAGATTGCCGATCGAGTCTATCTCTGTCAGCATACCTGCCGCCAGCATTTCCTGCTTTAAAAACTCCTGCGCCGCCAGATATTCCGGCGTATAGGAAAGACGCGTCGTCCCGCCATCGGGCAACGCCCCGTAAGCTGCCAAAGCAGCTATCGTCTTCTTGATCCGTTCACATTGTATCGCCATAAAAATCTCTCACTTTAAAAATAATCCGCTATTTCAGACGCATGCTCCAAAATAATATCCGGCTTGATGCTGCCGTTTTCTACATCAGCCATAGTTGCCTCACCGGTCAGAACCAGTACCGATAAAACATCGTTATTGAGCCCAAAGGCAATATCTGTCGATAAGCGGTCGCCGACCATGGCCAGTTCTTCCCGTTTATAGCCTGTCCTGGCTGTAATAACATCGATCATATAATGATACGGCTTGCCTAAAATCTGCTGCGGCGCCTTGCCGGTAGCAGTTTTGATCAGCTCGATCATAGCGCCGCAGTCAGGGATGAATTCCCCGCCTTCAATCGGGCAGCGTACGTCAGGATGCGTTGCCACATAAGGCACGCCCCTGTCAATAAGCCGGCAGGCAATAGTCAGCGTTTCATAATTCAAAGACATATCAAACCCCACAACAACGAAATCAGCACCTTCTTCCAGCGTCGTCGTCAATGTAAAGCCTGCCTCACGAATAGTTTTTTTCAGCTGTTCCGTCCCTAAAACAAATAACCTGGCCTCTGGCCGGAGCTGCTGCATATAATAAACAAAAGCATCCGAGGATATCAAAACATTATCACGAGTGACCTGTATCCCCATCCGCCCCATTTTTTCCACATAATGCTCATGCCCTTTAGAGGAATTGTTCGTTACCAGATAAAAATCGCGCTTTGCGGCGCGCAGTTTTTGAAAAAACACATCCATCCCGGGAATCAGAGTATTGCCCAAATTGATCGTGCCATCCATATCAAACAGAAAGCACCTGATATTTTTAAGTTTCGCACATTGCTTTTGATCAGTCATTTCAAGCTCCTATAATTCATAATCATATGTTTATTATATAGTATTTTACTGTAGAGGTAAAACTTTTCCTGTTTTATTTACACTTTATTTTATAAAGTTACTTGTTTTTTTATTCTTTCAGTGATAAACTAAAAACAGAACAGCAAAGGAGCGTGTTTCAACTATGAAAAAATATGACGCATTGATCATCGGCTTTGGTAAAGGCGGTAAAACTTTAGCTACAGCTATGGGCAAGAAAGGCCTGAAAGTAGCCCTTATTGAAAAATCTCCGCTCATGTACGGCGGTACCTGCATCAATATTGGCTGTATCCCTACCAAAAAGCTTATCCATACAGCCGCAGACGCCAAAAAGAACCCGCAGGCTGACTACGCAGAGAAAAACAGCTTTTACTCTGCTGCCATCCACGAAAAAAATGCTTTGACTGCGCTTTTACGCCAGAAAAATTATGATAACGTCGCAGCGGCAGCCGATATTTATACAGGGAGAGCCCGTTTTCTTTCTGACCATACCGTCGCAGTGCAGCTGCCCGAAGAAACTGTTTCCCTCTACGGAGAAAAGATTTTTATCAACACCGGCTCAGAAACAATTATCCCCCCGATCACCGGACTGCAGGCCAGTTCCCGCGTCTATACCAGCACAACCTTAATGGAACTTGATACTTTGCCCCAGCGGCTTATTATTGTCGGCGGCGGCTATATCGGTCTGGAATTTGCAGCCATGTATGCTAACTACGGCTCTATGGTCACAGTACTGGAATACGGGGCCGACTTTTTACCCCGCGAAGACCGCGATATGGCTAACGTGATCCAGACTCGCTTAGAAGCTTTGGGCATACGTCTTGTTTTTAATGCACAGGTTGAAGAAATAACAGATGAAAACGATCAGACTACTGTTGGTTATCTTGACCGCAGCAGCGGCGACCACGTAACACTGCCGGCAGACGCTGTCCTGATCGCGACAGGCCGCAAAGCCAGTACCGCTGAACTTGATCTGGAAGCAGCCGGCGTCAAAATGAACGAACGCGGCGAAATCATCGTCAATGAACTTTTACAAACCAGCGTTCCCCACATTTGGGCATTAGGCGATGTCAAAGGCGGTCTGCAGTTCACTTACATCTCTCTGGATGACTCCCGCATCATCAAAGACCAGCTTTGGGGCGACGGTAAACGTACTGCCACCAATCGCGGCCCAATCCCCTATTCGATGTTTCTGGACCCGGTTTTTGCCCGTGTAGGTCTGAATGAAACAGAAGCGTTGCAGGCAGGACACAAGATCAAAGTAGCCAAAATCGCCGAAGCAGCCAGTCCCAGAGCCCGTTTATTCGGCAGCACTTCCGGTTATCTGAAGGCCATTGTGGACGCTGACAGCAACAAGATCCTGGGCGCCGCTTTTTTCTGCAATAATGCTTACGAAATCATCAATATCGTCCAAATGGCAATGAAAGCCGATCTGGACTACACTTTTTTGCGGGATAATATCTATATCCATCCCTCGATGAGCGAATTTCTGAACGATCTTTTCGTTACTATAAATTGAAGGAGCACTTTATGAGCCAGCAATATCCTTTCCACTGTAATATCGCTCAGGCCCTCAACATTATCGGCGACAAATGGTCCCTGCTCATTCTGCATGGCATTATGAGCGGACACCAGACCTATAAGGAAATATCTGACAGTCTGGAAGGACAGATCGCCAGCAATCTGCTTTCCAGCCGCCTGAAAGCGCTGGAAGCCGACGGACTGATCAGCAGCGAATTATATCAGAAACACCCACCACGCTACCGCTATACGCTGACGCCAGCCGGCGAAGATCTGAATATCGTTTTCAACAGCCTGGTACTGTGGGGCGAAAAGCACCTTACCACCTGTTACAAGCGCCTGGTCCACAAAAACTGTAACCATACTGTAAAAACGCAGTACTACTGCCCGCATTGCCGGCAAACTGTTGCCGACGACCAGCTGGCAGTAGTAGCTGCTGAAGAAAAGGAGCATCAAGATGAGTAAACTGTCTGTTTTTCTACTTTGTATCCTCGCTGCCATCGGCTTCTGGTTCTACAGCAAGGGGGCCTGCCCTCTGCAGGCTTTGGGGCGAAACAGCGCCGCGGCAGCAGGCGAAAATTATCAGAATATCACTGCCGCCCAGGTCAAAGCACGTCTGGATAAGGGCGATATGCTCACTGTTATCGACGTACGCACTAAAGAAGAATATGCCTCCGGCCATGTTCCCGGCAGTATCCTGATCCCTTTTGACGAGATCAAAGCCAAAGCCGGCCAGTTACCGCAGGATAAAAATACCGAAATAGTTGTTTACTGCCGCAGCGGCAGACGCAGCGCCATTGCAGCCGATACCCTGATCGCATTAGGTTATAACAGGATTTATGATATGGGTGCAATCAGCAGCTGGACCTATGGTTTGGAAAAATAAAAATGCGTACAAAAAAAGACGAGTTCAAAGGAACTCGTCTTTTTTATTTCCATTAACTGAGCAGCAGCCTGTCGCTGTCCAGCATATCACCGCTGGCCTGCTCAAACATTTTCAAAAGATCGGGGATCGTCAGATGCGCCTTTTCTTCGCCTTCCACATCGACGATGACCCGCCCGTTATGCAGCATGATCAGCCGGTTGCCGCAGCGCAGTGCGTCACGCATATTATGGGTGATCATCAGGGTCGTCAGCTGATCCCTGTTAACGATCCGTTCCGTCAGCGCCAGCACTTTAGCAGCTGTTTTCGGGTCCAGAGCCGCTGTATGCTCGTCCAGCAGCAGCAGCTTTGGTTTGATCAGCGTTGCCATCAACAGCGTCAGCGCCTGACGCTGACCACCGGAAAGCAAGCCGACTTTAGCAGTCATTCTGTTTTCCAGTCCCAGATCCAGCTCCTGCAGCAATTCACTGAACCAGGCCTGATTATCACTGTCCAGTCCCCATTTTAATCCCGGCGTTTTCCCGCGCCGGGCGGCAATAGCCAGATTTTCTTCGATCATCATCCCGGCAGCAGTCCCCATCATCGGGTCCTGAAAAACACGACCGATATATTTGGCCCTTTTATGCTCAGGAGTTTTAGTAATATCATGGCCGTCGATAACGATCCTGCCGCTGTCAATGGGAAATACTCCGGCAATGGAATTCATCAAAGTCGATTTACCAGCACCGTTGCCGCCGATGACGGTCACAAAATCGCCCGGTTTTAAATGCAGTGATAGACCCTGCAGGGCCTTCTTCTCGTTGATCGTCCCGGCAAAAAACGTCTTACAGATATTTTCAACACGCAGCATTTACTTCACCGCCTTTCGCAGACCAAGCTTACTTTTAATAAGCGGCAGCGACAAAGCAAACGCTACCAGGATCGCCGTAAAAAGCTTCAGATCATTTGGCGGCATACCCATTTGCAGCACGGCGGCAATAACCAGACGATAAACGATAGAACCAAGCACAACGCTGATGATACAATTTTTAAAACTGCGGGTGCCGAACAGCACCTCGCCGATAATGACCGAAGCCAGACCAATAACGATCGTGCCCGTACCCATGCCAACATCGGCAAAACCATTGTTCTGCGCTACTAAAGCGCCGCTTAAAGCGACCAGGGCATTGCTGATCAGCAGGCCCAGAATGATCGTAAAATTAGTATCCACGCCCTGCGCTCTGATCATCTGCGGATTGAAGCCTGTAGCACGGATCGCCGCACCGATTTCCGTACCAAAAAACCAGTAGATCAAAAAACCGATCAAAAGCGAACTGACGATACCGACGCACAACACTGCCTGCGCATTGCTGAAACCACCGATGTCGCGCATGAGGGAAAACACCGTGTCTACACGCAGCAGCGACAAGTTGGCCTTGCCCATCACACGCAGATTAACGGAATATAAAGCTATCATCGTCAAAATACCGGCCAGCAGGGCAGGTATTTTCAGCTTGGTATGTAAAAGTCCGGTCGCAACACCGGCCAGCATACCGGCCAGCATCGCCGCGCCAAAAGCCAGCCACGGAGAACACCCGCCTGCCAATAAAGAAGCAGCCACGGCAGCGCCCAACGGAAAACTGCCCTCCACCGTCAGATCAGCAATATCCAAAACCCTGTAAGTTATATATACGCCCAGCGCCATGATCGCCCATAAAAGACCCTGTGCGATCGTCGGCATCAATAAGTCTATCATCTATCTTCCTCCTAATATATCCATAAAAAACGGGCCTCTCCCATAAAACAAGGAGAAACCCGCGCCTGTTTACTTAGAGCTTGCTGCCGCCTTCAGCAGATCTTCGGGAATCTTGATACCGATTTTTTCAGCATTTTCCTTGTTGATAATAACTTTAAATGACTTTTGCAGCTGGATCGGCATCGTCTGAGGTTTTGCCTTGCCGCTCAGTATATCGCCGGCCATTTCGCCGGTCTGTTCGCCCAGCTGATAATAATCTATCGCCAGCGTAGCCACGCCGCCAGCCATAACCATACCGCCCTCACCGCAGACTACGGCCAGTTTGGCAGGCTCAGTGACCTGAGCCAGAGTCGGCATCGCCGAAGCCAGTACATTATCTGTCGGCACATAGATAGCGTCGACCTTACCCACCAGGCTTTGAGCCGCCTGCTGGATGTCATTGACATTGGATACAGTCGCTTCTGCTACCTGCACGCCTTTTTCTGCCGCATATTTTTTCAGCAGCTCTACCTGCAGCTGTGAATTGACTTCACTGGAACAATAAATAGTACCGATAGTTTTGGCGCCGGGCACCAATTTGAGCAGCAGTTCCAGCTGCTCTTTGATCGGGTTCATATCGCTGGTGCCGGTAACATTACCTTTAGGCTCACTGTTGGACGCGACCAGCCGGGCCGCTTCATAATCAGTAACTGCCGTTGCTACGATGGGGATATCTTTGGTAGCATTGGCCATAGTCTGCGCCGCCGGCGTAGCGATAGCGCAGATCAGATCCACTTTATTGCTGACAAAACGCTGCGCGATATTCTGCAGATTAGACTGGTCTGCCTGCGCGTTCTGCCGGTCATATTTTACATTTTCATTCTCTTTAAAGCCTTTAGCTGCCATTCCGGCTATAAAGCCTTTATTGGCTGCATCTAAAGCATCATGTTCCACTAACTGAACGATACCTACATTTACTACCTTCTTACTGTTATCGGCAGCCTTTTTTTCGCCGCCGCAGCCCGCTAAAAGTCCTAAAGACAAAGTCAGGGCAATGCCTGCTGCCAAAGCACGCATTTTTTTGTTCATAATGACCATCCTTCCACTCTACAATATAGCTTTTGATCCTTGACGAACATATATAAGGATAAAATAATTTTATCATTTATTATCACAAAACACAAACAAAACAATAAAAACAGGGCTGTTTCGTAACGAAACAACCCTGTTGTGTATTTTATTTTACGACCTCGGCCTTAGCCAGAATATCCTGCGGGATAGTAATACCATTGCGTTTAGCTGTAGTTTCGTTAACAACGATTTTAAACTCTTTCTGAGTCTGGATCGGCATGGTCTGCGGTTTACCCTTACCGCTCAGGATCTCGGCAGCCATCACGCCAGTCTGTTCACCCAGTTTATAATAGTCGATACCTAAGGTCGCCAGGCCGCCGGCACGTACCGGATCACTCTCGCCGCAGATCACGGGCAGCTTGGCTTCATCTGTTACAGCTACCAACGTCGGCATCGAAGAAGCCATCACGTTATCAGTCGGCACATAAACAGCGTCTACTTTGCCGATCAGGCTGTGCGCCGCCTGCTGGATATCGTTGACTGTGGAAACCGTCGCCTCAATGACGTTGATCCCCTTAGCTGCCGCCAGCTTTTTCAGAACGTCGACCTGCAGCTGTGAATTGACTTCACTGGAACTGTAAATGGTCCCAATGGTTTTTGTCTGCGGTGCGATCTGCAAAAGCAGCTCCAGCTGCTGATCGATGGGATTCATATCGCTGGTACCGGTAACATTACCCTTCGGCTCGCTGTTAGAAGCCGCCAGCTTCGCCACTTCATAATCAGTCACCGCCGTTGCCACGATGGGGATATCTTTGGTAGCATTAGCCATCGTCTGCGCCGTCGGCGTGGCAATAGCGCAGATCAGGTCTACTTTATTGCTGACAAAACGCTGCGCGATATTCTGCAGGTTAGACTGGTCTGCCTGCGCGTTCTGCCGGTCATATTTTACATTTTCGTTTTCTTTGAAGCCCTGGGAAGCCATACCGGCCACAAAACCCTTATTAGCCGCGTCCAAAGCGCCATGCTCTACCAGCTGGGCAATGCCGACAGTCACCATTTTCTTCCCGTCGTCAGCCTTCTTTTCGCCGCCGCAGCCTGCCAAAACACCTACTGCCAGCAGCAGGGCCGCACCTGCAGCCAAACTGCGTAAATTCCTTCTGTTCATTACTACCATCCTTCCATTCTACAAAAATTTGCTTACAGCCTGACAACTCCAAGCTGTGATTATCGCTATTCTAACACTAATTGTCAGAAAAATCAAACTCATTTGTTAGCAGCTGTCACCTGCGGTAATTTTTCCTACTTTGAAATATTCACTTTCACCAACAGCAAAAACAGCAAAACTCTGCTCTTTTCAATTTAGCTTACGTTTCTTATTCATATCTCTTACAATCCCGCTTTTAGAAAGCCGATACTAAAAATAACGCCCCATAACCAAAGGTTACAGGACGTTATCAAATTTATTGCTCCAAAATTTTACGCGCCATGCTTTCTGTTACCAGCAGGTGTGTAAACAGGCCTGTCTGCAAAGCGCCTGCTATGGCAGCGGGCGCAGCACCCAGGGCCAGACCTATGATCTTAGGACAGCGGCGCAGGGTACCCAGCGGTATCCTGACTGCAAAATCATGCTCGCCGCTGATAAATTCACCCCGGTCGTTGTAATAGTAAGACAAAAAGCTGCCAACGGCGTGCTGCCGTTTCAGGCTGTCGCCAAAACGGGTGGCGGTCGCTTCGTCAGGCACACTGGGAAAATCCCTTATCTCTACCAGTGCAGCGTCCATTTTGCGCCACATGGCGGCCAGCTCCGCATAAGCGGTGGTCGTCTCCAGCTGCTGCCGTTCTTCCATACTGCCCGGAAACGCCGGCGCTGCCAGACGCCAGGCCTGCCTGCCGCAAGCGGCAGCCAGCATTTCTGCCAGTTCGTCCACCCGATAGCCTTTATTGGGGATATGCGCCCGGCCAATAAGCGGCAGCACAGCACCAGGCTGCCGGCGTACGCATTGCTGCGCCAGCAGGGCTACGCTTTCACCCAGCAGATAGCCCCAGCCCAGGCCGATGCTGCGCTCATATAAAATCTCGCCGGCCAGATAAGCGGCGGCAGCCTGGACAGACTGCTCTGCAGCTTTCTGCTGCGGCAGTACCAAACCGCCCGCCAGAGCATATTTGGCCTGCAAAGCTGTCAGCAAAGCAGCGTCGCCTTCGTCCGCAGCGCGGATCTCGATATGGACGATGCCTGCCTCACGGGCCCGCGCCAGCATTTTACTGACCAGGGGACGGGACACACCGATGCGCCTGGCGACCTGATCCTGCGTCAGACCCTGTTCATAATACAGCCGGGCAACATTGACAAGATCAGTCCGTTCTTTGCCGCTCAGCAATTTATTTCACTTCCATCAGTTCCATTAAAATACCGTCTTTCATAATAAAAGCCAGGCGGGTATGCTCATCTGCAAACCAGGGCTCAACGACAACGGTATTGGCTTTGACCTGTTCATCCATATCGTCAACCTTATAAGCGACATGGACCATAGTCTGCAGCTCTTTGGGCAGCGGGGTATCTTTTTCAAAACGCAGGTATTCGATATTGAACTCGTTGGTTTCAGGAGCTACGATATAGGTTTTGATAGCCTCGGCATAAACCGCGCCGTCCATAACTTTATCAGTGGGTACGCCCACGTGCATAAACTGTTTCATTATTTCACGTCCTTCATCAAAGTTTGATAAGCCTTATAGGCGGCTTCCGGTTTGGCATTTTCATGCACTATCATGCGGATCGCCTGCAGCATGGCGCCAGGGCACTCTGCCTGCAGTACGTTGCGGCCCATATCAACACCGGCAGCGCCTTCATTGACGGCACGGTAAGCCATGTCCAGAGCTTCTGCTTCGGGCACTTTTTTGCCGCCGGCTATAACGATCGGTACCGGGCAGGCAGCTGTGATCTGTTCAAAGTTTTCACAGTAATAGGTTTTGATGATATGCGCTCCCTGTTCTGCCAAAAGCCGTGTCGCCAAAGCAAAATAGCGGGTAGTACGTTCCATTTCTTTGCCTACGGCGACTACGCCCAGTACGGGGATACCGTAGCGTTCGCCTTTATTGACATAGTAAGAAAGATTATGCAGGGAAGCGATCTCACCGGCTGAACCGATAAAGCACTGTACGGCCATGCAGGAAGCATTCATCCGCAGGGCATCCTCGATGTCGCTGCCAACAACACCCATGCTCATATCGTCTTTCAAAACAGAGCTGTCCGCAGTGCAGCGCAGGGCGATCGCCCGGCGGTTATCGGCAGGGATACAGGTCCTCAGCGCGCCGCGGGTCGCCATCAGGCAGTCCGCATACTCCATCAGCGGCGGGATCACCAGATCCAGTCTTTCCAGGCCGGCTGTGCTGCCCATGATATAGCCGTGGTCAAAAGCCAGCATGATCGTGCGTCCGTCAGCCGCAAAAATCTGTGACAGGCGGGCCTTCATGCCCCAGCCGGCGTTATCATGCCCTTTGACATGAAAGTGCTGGTGAGGTGGTTTGATCCCGATACCATAATCTTTCGCAATAATATTACCGTCTTTATCAGCCATTTTTATCTCCTCAAAAATATCACTTAGTTTTTATAATACGGAGTACGACAGGGAGCGTTCCAATATTCGAGCAGTTCGTCGTCCATACGGGCGATAAAGAGCTGGAAGCCAGCCATTTCCTGTACTGTCAGCACTTCGCCGACGATATTGGCAACGACTTCGATGCCTTTTTCCGCCAGATAGTTATAGCATTTACGGAACACGATCAGCTGTTCCATCAGGGTAGTAGCGCCAACGCCATTGACGATGACCAAAAGCTTTTCGCCTTTTTTGATCTCCAGATCTTTCAGCAGCGCGTCGATCATGATAACGGCGGTTTCATCAGCCGTTTTCATTTCAGTCAGTCCGCCGCCGCCTTCGCCGTGCTGACCCATGCCGATCTCCATCTTACCTTCTTCGATCTGGGCAATGACCATATCCGTAGCGGGATGGGTCGCGCCCTTAGCCGCAACGGCGATCGTCGCCATATTATCGGCAAATTTCTGGGCAATGGCTGCAACTTCTTCCAAAGATTTACCGGCAGCTGCTGCGGCACCGGCGATCTTATACAGCGGCACGCAGCCGACCAGACCACGGCGGTCATCGGCATTGCTGCGCGGTGCATTGGCAATATCTTCCTGTGTAACGACTTTCATTACATTCAAGCCCAGTTTCTTGACTTGTTTCATGGTCAGGTTGCCTGTCAGCATATCGCCGGCATGATTCAAAACAACAAATAAAACGCCATGACCCTTATCAGCCATTTTTATGGCCTCTACGCAGGCCTGCGGGCCAGGAGCGGCAAAAACATTACCGGCTACGGAAATATCCACCATGCCTTCACCGACAAAGCCGCTGATAGCCGGCTCATGTCCGGTGCCGCCCAAAGTGACGATCGTAACGCGGTCAGCGTCTTTCAATTTATTATTGACGACCAGATTGCCGTCTTCCAGATGGATAATATCCTTATTGGCAAGCGCCAGGCCTTCCAATAATTCACTGGTCAGATTTTCGGGATCGTTAACAAATTTTTTCATGCTTTTCAACCTCCAAAATTTTATTTGCTTCCGCACCTGCGAAAGTTTAAAGACTTATAACGCCTTGGCCATACCGTCAAATAAAATGGCTATAGATACAGCTCCCGGGTCTTTCGTGCCGATGCTGCGTTCGCCCATATTTTTAGCGCGTCCGAATCTGGCTACCATCTGGCTGGTAGCTTCGGCACCGGCTTTAGCAGCTGCTGCCGCCGCATCCATGATCTCCTTCAGGCTGCCCTGCGTTTCGATAATGGCGTCGATAGCCGGATACAAGGCATCGACCATAGTTTTATCGCCGGGTTTAGCTTTGGAAATATCCATAAAATCCAGCTTCGCCTGCGTAAACATTTTCCGCAGTTCCAAGTCAGTCAATTCAGCCTGATCGTCGATACCTTCAGCCATACCTGTAAAAACAGTGCCCCACAGCGGGCCGGCGCTGCCGCCGTTGATACCCATAAAGGCATCACCCAGAGCATCCAAAAGCGAGCGCATCGTATTAAGAGTAGTTACGTCAAGCAGTTCCTGCATCACATCGGCCATTCTGCCGATAGTGATCCCGTGGTCGCCGTCACCTGCCACACCATCAAGCTCACACAGATATTTACTGTTGGCTTTCAGCTCCGTTGCGGCGCTGTGCAGCATTTTTCTGAGGATAGGTAAAGTCAGCATTTCCAATCACCTCTTAAATGTTTATTTACCGTCATTTTAACATTTGTCAGAACATTTGTAAATTAATTTTCAGATAATTTGCGGTATTTTTACATTTTGGGCGACGGCTGAATTTGTAATTTTAGAAAGCTTTTAGCAGGCATTATTGTAAATGATTAAACAAGCAGAGTTATCTGCGGCGCCGGTTTGAAAAGCGTAGACTAAAAGTACCAATATCTTACTCCTCAAAATTTTCGTAAGGGGACCTTTTTATGTCTGTTGAACCTGCTAAACAAAAAGCTGCTGCTAAAACGCTGACGCTCTGGAATTTCTTTACGATCGGCTTTGGTGCCATCATCGGTACCGGCTGGATCTTTCTGGTCGGCGAATGGCTGATCATCAGCGGCGGGCCCATCCCGGCCATGCTGGCCTTTTTGCTGGGAGCGCTGCTTCTGCTGCCGGTCGGCGCCGTTTTCGGGGAGCTTACAAGCGCCCTGCCGATCGACGGCGGCGTGATCGAATATGTAGACCGCAGCTATGGCAAAACAGCTGCTTTTATTACCGGCTGGTTCCTGCTGCTGAGCAATATCATCATGTGCCCCTGGGAAACGATCGCTATTTCTACCCTTTTGGGCACCCTGTTCGGCGACTTGTTTCCCTGGCTGCGTTCCGTCAGGCTCTACAGTATTTTAGGCGCAGACGTCTACCTTTTTCCGGCCCTGATCGCGCTCTGCCTCTCCGGTTTCATCATCAGGCAAAATCTGCACGGCTCAAAAGCTGCCGCCAAAGCGCAGTCCTTCCTGACCAAAGCTTTACTGGCAGGGCTGCTGCTGGCACTTCTCAGCGCTTTTGACAAAGGCCGGCTCGCAAACTGGCAGCCGCTTTTTCTTGCTGTCAATGCAGCAACCGCGCAGACCCAGGCTGCTTCTTTTGGTACGGGTGTTTTGGCCCTGCTTACAGTAACGCCCTTTTTCTATACCGGCTTTGATACCATCCCCCAGCAGGCAGAAGAAGCTGCTCAGGGTCTGGACTGGCATAAATTCGGCAGGATCATCAGTCTTGCGCTTTTATCAGCAGGCAGCTTTTATATCATCTGTATAGCGGCTTTCAGCAGCCTTATGCCCTGGACAAATTTTATCAAACAGCCTTTGGCTGCCCTTGCCTGCCTAAAACACATCAATTCCACTTTATATTTTCTGATGCTTTGCATCACTGTTTTAGGCGCTTTGGGGCCAATGAACTCTTTTTATGCCTCTTCTTCCAGGATTTTACTGGCCATGGCCCGCAAAAAACAACTGCCGGCAGCATTTATCCCTGCCGATGCTGCCCAGCCCATAGCCGGGCCAACGCATCTCCTGCTCAGCTCCGGCATCATGCTTGCTCCTTTTCTGGGAGGTAATATGCTGCTGCCTTTAACAAATGTTGCAGCTTTGACTTTCATGTTTTCCTGCCTGATGGTCTGTCTGGCCTGTTACAAAATGCGCAGCAGCGAGCCGGATCTGCACCGTCCCTACAAAGTACCGGGCGGTAAAACAGGTATCTTCTGCGCCTGCTGCATCAGCTTTCTGATCATCGCTTCCATGCTGCTGCCCGGTACTGCCGCTTCACTAAGTAAAACAGAATACCTCCTGCTGTCCGGCTGGGCCGCTTTGGGATTACTCGTTAAAAGCCTGCTGCTTTACAAAAACAAGAAGGACTGCCGTTAAACGGCAGTCCTTCTATAACGTCAAGGTCAAACAGTACCATCTTCCAAAATTCCCAGCTTCCGACGCCAGTAACGCGAATAAACCGCGCCGGCCGGATTGTTGGCTAAAACCCTGTCTTTGGTAATAATACTGGAGACAGGCGCTTTGGATTCCATAGTAAAAAGCATATCATGCCCTACGCAAAGGCCTACGATAAAGTTCAGTTCCGTGCCGCCTTCGTTCAGCAGACGGGCCTGCACTTTAGGGTTGCACATGGCTTCTCGCTGGCCCGGTTTGATTTTTTCCAGCTCCAGCAGATCCTTATCGACAGAACAGACCTTACAGCAGACAGATTGCACGTCCAGGCCTTCATTTTTGAAATACTGGGCACAAAAATGCGCTTCATTGGCCAGGCCGATGCAAAAAGCAATGCCGACTTTTTGAATACCCATTTCTTTAGCGAAAAACACGCTTTCCTCCAGACGCGTCATTTTCAAATAATTACGGCTCTCAGTCGCAGACGATGCGCGCATCATTTTTTTATCTTCGTCGGTATAATACTCGTTGACTTCTTCATGCGTCAGACGAGTACAATTCTGACCGCTGGTGTAGCATTTGTGATGAGGGCAAAAAGCACAGTTCATAAGTCATTCCTCCTACCGCAGGTTGTTGTTTATCTGTAAGTATTCGCTGCCGGAACAGCAAATCCTTTTTATTGCCGCAATTAATCTTCAGCCCTGATTTTACACCGCTAGAACACTCTTTTAACTGGAAATAAATCCTATTTTATGATATTATAGTTGTTGTATTTTTATCATTAATACTTCTGTAAACTTTATTTTTATAAGCAGGTAATCATGCAGCAGAATTCTTTTGCTTATCCGGCAATGCTGGACTTAAAAAATAAAAAATGCGTCATCATCGGCGGCGGTAAAGTAGCAGTGCGTAAAGCCCTGCCATTGATCGAAGCCGGCGCCGACCTGACGGTGATCGCACCGGCAGTAGACCCGCAGCTGGCGACCCTGGAGAAAACAGGGCTGCTGCAGGTAAAATTGCGCGCTTACGCAGCTGATGATCTAAGTGACGCTTTTGTCACCGTAGCCGCAACTGATGATTTTGCCGTCAATCGAAAGATCGCTGCCGCCGCGCCCTGTCTCTGCAACGTAGTGACAGAACCGGCACTGGGTAATTTCAGCGTGCCCTCGACCGTCAAAAACGGCGCTTTGACCTTTACCCTGTCTACAGGAGGCATGCCCGCCCTGACCCGGGTGCTGGCACAGGACCTGAAAAAATATTACGGTCCTGATTTTGCTGAATTCAATGAATTTTTACAGCAGCTCCGCCAGGAGCTGCAGACTCTTGAGATAACGCCTGAAAAGCGTACTGCTTTCTGGCGTCAGACTTTAACACAATCCGTCATCGACCTGCTTCATGCAGGACAGCTTGACCAGGCAAAGGAGAGCATCACTGATGCAGTTAATCGTTTTAGGCTTGAATCACAAAACAGCCCCCGTTGAGATCCGCGAGCGGTTCAATTTCCCGCAGGACAAAACAGTCCGTGTGCTGCGCCGGCTGCGCAATAACGACAATCTCAACGAAGCAGTTTTACTTTCTACCTGCAACCGTACCGAACTTTATATGGTGCTGGAAGACCCTGCCGCCGGGCTGCATTTTATCCGTACTTTGCTGCGCCATCTGGCAGGTGAACAGTATAAACCCGACTACTTCTATAATCTGACCGGCATCAATTGTGTCCGGCATCTGTTCAAGGTCGCTTCCAGCCTTGACTCACTCGTCATCGGCGAAGGCCAGATCCTGAGCCAGATCAAGAACGCCTACCACCTGTCCCGCAGCTGCAGCATGACAGACACTTTATTCAATACGTTGTTTAACCGTGCTATCGCCGTCGGTAAGCGGGTACGCACAGAAACCAAGATCGCCTACAGTTCGGTATCAGTTTCTTCGGCTGCTGTCGATCTGGCTATCGACGTCGTCGGTGATCTGACCAAAGCCAATATTTTAGTACTCGGCGCCGGCAGAATGAGCGAACTGACCGCCCGGCATCTGATCGATAAAGGCGCCAAAACTATTTTTGTCAGCAACCGTAACCTGAGCCACGCCCAGGAGCTGGCAGAAAAATTCAACGGCACGGCGATCCCGTATAACGAATTTATGCACCAGGCCATAACCTCTGACATCATTATCACCTCTACCGGGGCGCCTCATTATGTGATCACCGAACAGGGTGTACGCGACATTATCCCCAAGCGCGGCGGTAAACCGCTTATTCTGGTAGATATTGCCGTACCGCGCGATGTTGACCCGCTTGTAGGCGGCATCGAAGGCGTAACGCTGTATAATATCGACGACCTTGAAGGCGTTGTCGATATGAATAAAAATTTCCGTTCTTCGGAAGCCAAGGTAGCCGAAGCCATTATTGACGAAGAAATAGACGCACTGAAAGAACGGCTGCGCTATCTGACAATGCGGCCTGTAATGGTGCAGCTGCATGAAAAAATGAACTTTCTGCGGCAAAAAGTCCTAAAACGTGCTTTTGCCAAGCTGCCCGACCTTACTGATAAGGAACGCCGCATCATCGACATCATGACCCAGCGTCTGGAGCATAAATTTCTGCGCGAGCCGATGACGGCTATGAACAATGCTGCCGGTACGGCAGATGAAGAACGCTACAGAGATATGATCTGCGAGCTGTTTTTACTCAACGATTCGGGAGAGGACTATATAGGTGATGAAAACAAATTTGATTATTGGGACTAGGCAGAGCCTGCTGGCCCTGTGGCAAAGCAATCACATTGCCGGGCTTCTGCGCCGGCAATATCCGGAATGTACTGTAACTTTAAAAAAGATCATTACCAAGGGTGACCGCATCCTTGACGTACCGCTGGCCAAGATCGGCGGCAAGGGCCTTTTTACCAAAGAACTGGAAACAGCTCTTTTAGAAGGTGAGATAGATCTCGCCGTCCACAGCCTGAAGGACATGCCGACCGTGCTGCCAGAGGGCCTGTGCCTGACAGCGATCACTGAACGGGCCAACGCAGGCGACGCTTTTGTCAGCAATAAATACGCTTCTATCGAAACACTGCCGCAGGGAGCAGTGCTGGGCACCTCCAGCCTGCGCCGCAAAGCCCAGCTGCTGGCTGCGCGACCCGACCTGACGATCGTGGATCTGCGCGGCAATGTCGATACACGTCTGCGCAAGCTGGATGAAGGGCAGATGGACGCCATCATTCTCGCAGCGGCTGGTTTGACCCGCCTGGGTTATACCGACCGGATCAAAGAGATCATCCCCCACAGCTTCTGCCTGCCGGCAGTTGGACAGGGAGCTTTGGCGATCGAGTGCTGCAGCGGCAATGCAGAAGTAAGAGCTATGCTTGATTTTTTAAATGATCTGCCTACCCAACAGGCCACCGATGCTGAACGCGCCTTTTTAGGACTTATAGAGGGCGGCTGTCAGGTACCGATCGGAGTACATGCCGTTACTGCAGGTGATACTGTTTCTATTGAAGCCATCATTGCTTCGCTGGACGGCAGCACCGTTTTACGCGATAAGATCCAGGGTCGGGCGGCAGATGCTGCAGCGCTCGGCAAAGAGCTTGGCAATAAAATGTTAGATCAGGGCGGCCGGGCAATCCTCGCCGAGATCATGTAAGGAGAGAAATTAATGACAAAACAGGGAAAAGTTTACTTGATCGGCGCAGGCCCCGGAGATCCCGGTCTGCTTTCTATCAAGGCCATGGAATGTTTACAGGCTGCCGACGCCGTTGTTTACGACCGTCTGGCAGATCCGAGAATTTTAGCCTATGCTAAAGACGATGCAGAAATGGTTTACGTCGGCAAAGCTTCCGCCAATCACACCATGCGTCAGCCCGACATCAACAAACTGCTGGTAAAACTGGCTGCGGAAGGCAAGACAGTCGCCCGTCTTAAGGGCGGCGACCCTTTTGTTTTTGGACGCGGCGGCGAAGAAGCTATTGAGCTTTTAGAAGCCGGATTGCCTTTTGAATTCGTTCCCGGCGTTACCTCTGCGATCGCAGTTGCCGAATATGCCGGTATCCCCGTTACCCACCGCCATGTAGCTACTTCCTTTGCCGTCATTACCGGCCACGAAGATCCTACTAAAGGCGAATCAACGATCAACTGGAGCGGTCTTGCTACCGCTGTCGATACGCTGGTCTTTCTGATGGGTGTCGAAAATCTTACCAATATCACTAAAAATCTCATCGCCAACGGGCGCAGTGCTGATACTCCGGCAGCAGTCATCCGCTGGGGCACCAAACCGGAACAGCGCACCCTGATCACTACTGTCGGCACTGCTGCCGCCGATGTTGCCGCCGCCGGGCTGAAACCGCCGGCCATCTTCATTGTCGGCAATGTAGTGAAGCTGCGTGAACAGCTGCAATGGTTCGATAACAAACCGCTCTTTGGTAAAACGATCGTTGTGACCAGAGCCCGGGCGCAGGCCAGCGCCTTAACAAAGCAGCTGGAAGCTGCCGGAGCGCGCGTGCTCGAAGCACCGGCAATCAAGATCGTTCCCCCGGAAGATTATACGCCGCTGGACAAGGCGATCGAAAATATCAAGACCTATAAGTGGCTGGTACTCACCAGCGCCAACGGCGTTACTGCTTTCTTTGACCGTCTGGATAACGCCGGGCTGGATTCCCGTTCCCTGTCCGAGCTCAAAATAGCGGCTATCGGCAGCGAAACTGCCAAAGCTTTAAAAAACTATGGTATCACCGCCGATATAGTACCGCCCGCTTTCAAGGCCGAAGAACTGGCGGAATCTCTGGCTTCCGAGCTGTCTGTAGGCGATAAGGTCCTGCTGGCGCGCGCCCGTGTTGCCCGCGAAGTATTACCGGAGAGTCTGCGTGCCTTAGGCGCCAGCGTCGATGTGGTAACAGCTTATGAAACCATTGCCGCCCTGGAGAACAGGGAAGAACTGCTGGCTGCCCTGCAAAACGGGGAAGTCGATCTGGTGACTTTTACCAGCTCCTCGACCGTTACCAATCTTTTGGAATCGCTGGGCGAGCATAAAGAACTTATCAATAAGATCCCCGCTGCAGCTATTGGTCCTGTTACTGCCGATACCTGCCGCCAAAATAATCTTGAACCTGCCATCATAGCCGAAAAGTTTACTATCGCAGTTTTAACAGACGCTATCCAAAGCTATTATAAGGAGTGATCAGTATGGGCTTTCCTATTTACCGTCCCCGCCGTCTGCGCGCTACAGAAAATCTGCGCAGCATGATCCGCGAGACTGAACTTTCCGTTAAAGATCTCATTTATCCCTTATTCGTCGTGCCCGGCACCGGTATCAAAAATGAAATCGAATCGCTGCCCGGCAATTATCACTGGTCCTTAGACCGATTGCCGGAAGTTTTACAGGAGATCAGCGAGCTTGGTATCCCGGCCGTGATCCTGTTTGGTATCCCTTCATATAAAAATGCTGTCGGCAGCAGCGCCTGGGATGCAGATGAACCTGTACAGCAGGCCTGCCGCCTGATCAAAGAAACTTATCCGGAGCTGGTAGTCGTTACCGACGCCTGCCTGTGCGAATACACAGAGCACGGTCATTGCGGTGTTTTAGAAAACGGCTGCACAGTCAACAACGATGAAACACTGCCGCTGCTGGCTAAAATTGCCGTTTCCCACGCGCAGGCCGGCGCTGACATCATCGCACCTTCCAACATGATGGACGGCTATGTCAAAGTCATGCGCGAAGCGCTGGACGAAGCCGGTTTCAGCAATGTTGCCCTGATGGCCTATTCCGCCAAATATGCTTCCGCTTATTACGGTCCTTTCCGTGCCGCTGCCGATTCTACTCCTTCTGCCGGCGACCGCAAAGGCTACCAGATGGACCCCGGCAACAGTGACGAAGCGCTGCGCGAGGTGGCCCTCGATATCGAAGAAGGCGCTGATATAGTTATGGTCAAGCCTGCTTTGGCTTTTATGGATATCATCAGCCGCGTGAAAGAAACCTTTAACCGCCCTTTATGCGTTTATAATGTCAGCGGCGAATACGCCATGGTCAAAGCCGCAGCAGCCAAAGGCTGGATCGACGAACAGCGGATCGTTATGGAAACCATGCTGGGCTTCAAACGCGCCGGCGCTAAAATGATCATCACCTATCATGCCCTCGACGTAGCCAGATGGCTGCAGGGCAAATAAGGAGGCCGCAGATGGAGCACAGTAAATCTCAGGCAGCCTTTGCCGAAGCCAAACAATACATTCCCGGCGGCGTCAACAGTCCTGTACGCTCTTTCCGCAGCGTCGGCGGCATTCCGCCTGTCATTGCCAAAGGCAGCGGCAGCAAACTGACTGACATCGACGGCAACGAATATATCGATTATGTACTTTCCTACGGCCCTTTGCTTTTAGGGCACGCTCATCCTCAGGTCACCACAGCCATTCAAGAGGCGGCTGCCAGAGGTTCTTCCTACGGCGCGCCGACGCTGGCGGAAACAGAGCTTGCCAAGCTGCTCTGTCAGCTTGTGCCTTCTATGGAAATGGTCCGCATGGTCAACAGCGGCACCGAAGCTACTATGAGCGCGCTGCGTTTGGCCCGCGCTTATACCGGCCGTGAGAACATCGTCAAATTTATCGGCTGTTATCATGGTCATCATGACAGCCTGCTGGTCAAAGCCGGTAGCGGCGCGGCTACTTTAGGCGTTCCCGACAGTCCCGGCGTCCCCAAAGGCGTGGCGGCCAATACCATTACTGTTCCTTTTAACGATCAGGCAGCCCTGGAAGCTGTTTTTGCGGCTCAAGGCGATACTATTGCCGCCGTTATCATGGAACCGACTCCCGGCAACATGGGACTGGTCTTACCGCAGGACGGTTATCTGGAATTCATTCGCAGTATCACTGAAAAATATGGCGCTTTGCTGATCTGTGATGAAGTCATGTCCGGCTTCCGCAGCAGCGAAAAATCTTCGCAGGGACTCTACGGTATCGATCCCGATATCACCTGCCTGGGTAAAGTTATCGGCGGCGGACTGCCGGTAGCTGCTTACGGCGGCAAACGTAAGATCATGGAACAGGTCGCTCCGGTCGGGCCCATGTATCAGGCCGGTACTTTGAGCGGCAATCCGCTGGCTATGGCTGCCGGTATCGCCAACCTCACTTATATGCGTGAGCATCATGTCTGCAGCCAGCTGGAAAGTATGACTGCTATCCTGGCAGGCGGACTCGTTAAAGCTGCTGCTCAGGCCGGCGTACCCGTACAGGTGCATCGCCTCGGTTCCATGTTCACCGTGTTCTTTACAGCTGCAGAAGTTTACGACTATGACAGCGCCTGCACAAGTGATCTGGAAGCATTCCGGATTTATTTCCACAGTATGCTGGAGCAGGGCATTTACCTGCCCCCCTCTCAATTTGAAACTAATTTCTTATCGCTGGCACATACGCCGGAGGATATTGAAAAAACATTACAGGCTGCTGCCAACGCTTTTGCCGCAGTCGCCGCTGCCAGAAAATAAACTCTTACTGAAACCAAAAACCGTCATAACCATATTGTTATGACGGTTTTTTACTGTTGATTATTTTTCTGCCTGTTTTTGTACTTCCATCGGTGCAAAAATAAACTCTGTCAGCTTGCTTTCCTTGTTGAAGCCATAAATCACACGTACCATCTGCTGCTTGCTGTAACTGCCCAGATAAGTGAGACGGTCAGCCTGACCTAAACGCTCATAAGCGACAAATTTCATGTCCTTCATTGTTCCCAGCGTATCCTTGACCTGTTTCTGCAGCGCTGCAAAAGCCTTTTCATCTAACTTCTGTTTCAATTCCGGGCTGAAACCAGCTGCCGCACCGGCATAACCGCTGTCATCGGGCACATTGAGCGCCGCCACGAATTTATCGACTATTTTCTGCTGTTTATTCAAATCATTACCGTCACCAGCTGCAAAACAGACAGCAGCCATTGCCATTGTTAGAACCACAGTTACCAGCATTACTAATTTCTTCATCTACATCATCCTCTCATAGTCACAATCAGCAAATCTTACTGATATACTCTTATTATAACGTATCCATTGATACCGTCAATATTTTTCTCTTACTGCGCGTTCAACCACTGCTGGATGATCACGCTTTTCTGTCCCGCAGTCCAGCTCAGATCATCAACAGCCAGCAGCAGATCACCGATCATCATTTTTCGGCCGTCGTCATGCGCGTAATCACTGACACGCCATAAAAGCGGATAACCTTTGGAAGCCAGTAAATCTTTCGAACGTTCGGACAACAGATAGTCCATAAAAGACTGTGCCTCTGCCAAATTAGCTCCCTGCAGGACAGCGGCGCCGATAATGCAGTTTTTATTACCGTCCTTGACCAGGGTCGCAAATAAATCACGATTCTGCCGCTCCAACTGCAAAGCTACAGAAAGTGAAACGACAGCAACGGTTTTTCTGCCGCTGCGGACTTCTTCAATAGCCTCCCATTCACTGGCAGTATATAAGGGCAGCTGGCTGTTGAAAGAAGCCGCATATTCCATCGCCGCAGCTTCACCACGCAGCTGCCAGATAGAAGTTATCATACCATAGCTGCGCCCGCCGTTTTTAAAATCGGCCAGTACTGTTTCTTCCCACAGCTCCGGCTTCAGCAATTCTTCCCAGGTATCAGGCGCATACAAGCCCAGCTCACGCAGCCGCGCGCGATTAGTCAAAAAACCTATGTAGTCAACATAAAGCCCTGTCCAGCGCCATTGATTCTCACGCATCTCGGCAGGCACCTTATATGCTTCCTGCGGCCGATAACTGCGCAGCATCTTCTGCTCTCCCGCCAGATAATATTCTTCAGGCGTACCGCCCAGCCAGACGTCAAAATTTCCTTCCCGCAGAAATTTCAACCGCTCATCCAGATTACCTACCGGTAAATACCTGACTTCAACTTTGATATTTTGCTGTTTGGCAAAATCTTCTACTAAAATATCTGTCATTGTTTCATTTAAGCTGCTGCAGATCTTGATGCTTTTCTGCGCCTCTTTCGTATCGCTGCCGCAGCCGCTGCAACAAAGTACAACCGACAGCAATGCCACCAGGATTACTTTCATAGTTCGCCCGCCTCGTCCTTCTCATGATAAATCAATTATACCATATTTAAGCATTATTTCTGCGTACTTTCCTTAAACATGCCCTGCTGTTATGGCCCTATATGTTATAATTAATTATAATTTATTTTTGCTGTCATTCTATATCTGCCGAAAGCTGCTGCAGTCGGCACATTTATCTGCGAGGTTTGTCATATGCCGGAACGTTTACTGAAATACTATCGTCCTTACCGTAAAACATTATTTTTTGCTTTGCTTGGCTCCGTTATCACGTCCGCCCTTGACCTGTGTTTTCCGCTCTTCATGCGGTATATACTGGGTGACGTGCTGCCCGGCGGTAATCTTCTGCTTTTAGGACAGGCTACAGCCGTCCTGCTTTTCTTATACCTGCTCAATTTTGTTATCAGCTACCAGGTTTCCAGACACGGCCGCCTGATGGGAGCCAAAATTGAACAGGATATGCGCAGCGATCTTTTTCAGCACGTTCAGTCGATGTCTTTTCGTTATTTCGATAATGTCCGCATCGGCCAGCTGATCTCACGTATCGTCAGCGACATTGCCGAAATTCGCGAGCTTGTTTTTCTTGGCCCCAACTATCTGCTGGTCTGCACTATTACCATGCTGGGTACGCTGGGGATACTTATTTATCTGAACTGGCCCCTGGCCTTGCTGGTCAACCTGCTGCTTTTAGGCAAAGCGTATGAGTCGGTATCTACCAACAAAGCACTGAAACAATCGGGACGCATCATTCGCGAGCAGGTGGGCAATCTTACCGCCCAAACCAATGAAAGCCTGAACGCTATCCGTCTTGTCAAATCCTTCAACAACGAAGCCTGGGAAGAAAAGCGCATGGACGCAAACGGACAGGCCCTGCTGCAGGCACGCAAAACTTCTTTCGACCTTTTAGCAAGGCTCAACAGCAACGCCGTGCTGTTCTCCAATGTCACCAATCTTGTGATCATTGTCGTTGGCGGGGCTATGATCTCCTATAATAAAATGCAGATCAGCGATCTGGTCGCCTTTCTGCTGTATGTCTCCATCTTTATCCGCCCCATCCTGCGCCTGACGACATTGGCGGAATCTTACCAGAAAGGTATGGCCGGCTATCAGCGTTTCTGCCAGCTGATGGATACGCCCTCTGAAAACACCGACTTGCCCGGCGCCGTTGACTGCGGTACTTTAAAAGGCGCGATCTCCTTTAAGAACGTCAGCTTTGGCTATGACCCAGGAAAACCGGTCATCCAAAATTTTGATCTGGATATCGCTGCCGGTGAAGTTATCGCTTTTGTAGGCACTACGGGAGTCGGCAAAAGTACGCTCTGTAATCTGCTGCCGCGCTTTTATGAGCTGCAGCAGGGCTTAATCACGATCGACGGAACAGACATCCGCAGCATGACGCTCAAATCACTGCGGCGCAACATCGGTATCGTTCAGCAGGATATTTTCCTTTTCTCCGACTCTGTACGCGAAAACATTGCTTACGGCAAACCTCAGGCCAGTATGGAAGAAATCATCACCGCAGCCAGATTAGCTGAAGCTGATACCTTCATCAATCAGCTGCCCGAAGGTTATGCCAGCCAGCTGGGTGAACGCGGCGTCAAGCTGTCAGGCGGACAAAAGCAGCGCATCGCGATCGCCCGCGTTTTTCTCAAAAATCCCCCCATTTTGATTTTAGACGAAGCAACTTCTTCTCTGGATAACGAAACAGAAAACCTGATCCAGGGATCACTGATGCAGCTGTCACGCAACCGGACCACACTGATCGTCGCCCATCGTCTGGCAACGATCCGTCATGCCGACCGCATCGTCGTTCTCACGCCTGACGGTATCGGCGAACAGGGTTCTCACGATGAGCTGATGGCCCTGCATGGAGAATATTACCGGCTGTACATGGCGCAATTCAGTAAAAACCAGTTAAATTAAAAATACGCAAAGCCCTCAGACGCAAGGCATCTGAGGGCTTTTTCTTTCCCATAAACAGCTTTGTGATTATTCGCGGTCAAAAATCATTACTTTTTCAAAATCCAGATATACTTTTTCGCCGTCGGTAAATTCCTTTAAATCTGCGCCCTTGACGATAACGCGTACATCATGATCGCCCACGGTAACGCGATAGTCAACAGCATCGCCCAGATAGAAGCGGTGCGTCAGGGTTCCTTCCAGCATACCGCCGCCGCGGCTCATTGTAATATTCTCAGGCCGTACGGCGATCGTGGCACTGCCGGAAACACCCGAGGTATTGGGGAAGGAAGCCGTAGTACCCTGCAGGTATACCCTGTCATCAGATACTTCGCCCTGCATGAAGTTGACCAGACCAATGAAGTCGGCAACCATTTTATTGGCAGGATTAGTATAAATTTCATGCGGTGCGCCGATCTGCTGTACAACACCCTTACTCATAACGACGACACGGTCGCTCATGGCCATTGCTTCGCCCTGATCATGGGTTACATAAACAACGGTAATGCCAAGTGCTTTCTGGATCGACAAGATCTCAAAACGCATGCTTTCACGCAATTTGGCGTCCAAGTTGGATAAAGGTTCGTCGAGCAGCAATAACCCTGGCTGCGCAACCAAAGCGCGGGCCAAAGCAACACGCTGCTGCTGACCACCGGAAAGCTGATGCGGGTAACGGTGCCCGTATTCGCCCAGGTGCACGAGCTCCAGCATCTCATTTACTCTTTTTAAACGCTCCTCTTTAGGAACTTTCTGGATTTTCAGCGGGTAAGCCACATTATCAATAACCGTCATATGCGGCCACACTGCATATGACTGGAAAACCATGCCGATGTCGCGGTTTTCCGGCGGAACAAATCTATTCTGCGCCGAAGAACTGACGCAATGGTCACCAATATAGATCTCGCCTTCAGTAGCTTTTTCAAAGCCTGCGATCATTCTCAGGGAAGTAGTTTTACCGCAACCGGAAGGACCGAGGATCGAAACGAATTCGCCGTCTTCGACCGTCAGGTTAAAATCGTTAACAGCCGTTACCGGGCCGAAACGTTTAAATACATGTTCAATACGTACTTGTGCCAATTTATTCCACTCCTTCTTTAAATTCCAACATTGCCTTTGGTCAGTTTGTTGAGGATCAGGTTACCGACCAAAACGATAGTCAAAATGATTACTGACAAGACAGAAGCATTTTGTGTATCTGCATAAGTTTGCAGCTCGTACAGCAAAACACCGATGGTTTTAGTTTCTGCGCCGTACAAAAGGAGTGACATCGTCAGCTCGTAGAAGGACGGCATAAAGATCAGGAACCAACCGGCGATGATGGACGGAGCGATCAACGGCATAATAATATCTTTACAGGTTCTGATCCAGCTGGCACCGGAATTGAGCGCTGCTTCTTCCAGAGAAACATGCACCTGACTCAGGGAAGCCGCGATCGTGCGCACAGACATGGTCATATATTTGACCAGATAGCTGACGACCAGAATCCACATCGACGAATACAGATTGAGACCGAAATTACCGGAGAAGGTAATAACAAGAGCCAGAGCAATAACGATACTCGGAGTAGAACCGCCGATAACGGTCAGCAGATCCGGGAAGCTGCGGCCTTTGACTTTTGTTTTAACTGCCAGATAAGCAATAAATACAGAAAGTATGGTACCGATAGTAGCGGCAATGACGCCATACACTACCGAGTTCCAGATGCTCTCCATATACTGGCTGCTGGTAATAACCGGTTCCCAGGCATCAAAGCCGATATTCGACCAGGTAACGCCGCGCGACATACTCTTTAAAAGCGATGTCAGTAAAATAGAACCTAACGGTAAAATTACCGCGATAAACGCATATAAGCCTACACCGCAGAAAGCAGGCCATTTCCATTTGCCCAGCTCTACGATGTTCGGACGGGTGCTTTTACCGCTGATGGTCGTATAATCCTTGCGGCCCAGCATCCAGGTCATAAAGAACAGTAAGAAGTTAGCCAGGAACATCAACGATGCGGCTAAAGCCGTAGCGTCACGGATACCCTCGTCGTTGCCCATATAAATATAGGTTACGATACGTGTCGTCATAACCTCGATATTACCAGGCATACCGACGATAGCGGGAATACCGAAACAGGAACCGGCAGCAATAAAGACCAGCAGGCCGCCTGCCAGAATACTCGGCGCCATCAAAGGCAGCGTCACATCGATCAGGGTCCGCAGCGGCGAAGCACCGGAAACACGGGCCGCTTCTTCCAGCGTCGGATCCATTTTTTCCATTGCCCGGGAAATGGTAATAAAAGCAAAAGGCGAATAAAACAGGGTCAGCACCCAGGCCAGGCCGCCCATAGTATAAATATCAAATGGAGATTGCTGCAGCTGCAGAACCCACTTTAAAATCGAATTCAAATACCCGACGCTGGGATTTAAAAGCTGTACCCAGGCGATCGCGCCCACATAAGGAGGGATCATATAGCTGGCAACCAGTAAGGTCCGATATGTTTTCTTACCGGGCATATCGGTACGGCCCACAAGCCAGGCCAGCGGGAAGGTAATGATGACACTGGCTACCATAACTAAAAGCGACAGCTGCACAGTATTGGACAACGCGCGCCAGTTAACATCCTGACTATAAACATCGGCATAATTACCAAAATTAACAGCTCCGTCAACCATAACACTGTCATAAAGCAATATCCCCATCGGGAAAACTACAAAATATAATAATAAAATAACCGAAATCGCAATGACTATGAATTTACTGTTAAATCTAGGCAAAGACCCCACTATGGCTCCTTTCCCCGGCGTGTAGACCGGTGAAAAATCATTTACAGGTTTTTCCTGCAAAGAAATTGGAAAACAGGGATCGTCAAAAACGACCCCTGATCCCTTAAAAATCGTTACTCAACAAATTTTAATAAGAACTATTCCATAACTCTTACACGGAAAGCCTCTTTGATCTGAGCATTTTCTTTAGAAAGTTTTTCCCAGTTGACTTTAATAGCTTTATCCGAGAAAGTTTTCAGAGCAGGCGCGCCTTTAGGCGGCTCTACGTCGCCGCGTACAGAATGCATCCAGCCTTGAACGACTGCCTGCTGACCGTCTTTGGACAGCCACCAGTCAACGAGGGCTTTAGAGCCTTCAGGGTTTTTGGTCGCTTTGAAAATAGCGATCGGAGACGGAATGATGATAACGCCGTCTTCAGGATAGGAAACTTTCAAAGGCTCATTTTTAGTATTGGCCAGTTTGAGGATATTCTCTTCCAGGATCATAGCAGCAGCATATTCGCCGGTCAGCAATTTGTTTTGGATCGCAGAATTGCCTTCTTCAACGCGGATACCGTTAGCTTTTAACTGGTCAAAATATTCCCAGCCATATTTGTCAGCCAAAGCGCCAACCGCTACATAAGCAGTACCGGAAAGCATCGGGTTCGGCATGGCGATTTTGCCTTTCCATTTCGGATCGGTCAGATCTTTCCAGGATTTCGGAGCATCTTCAGGTTTCAATTTATCAGAGTTATAAGCAATGATCATGTTGCAGACACGAACAGAAGACCATGCACCGTTTTTGTCTTTATCGGTGATGACATCTTTCAGGTTCGGGGAAACATAATCCAGCAACAGGCCCTGATCCTGCAAAGTCAGATAGTAGGAAGGATCAGCAACCATCAAAACGTCGGTGCCGATCTTGTTGGCTTTGATCTCGCCGGTGATTTTGGTGATTACTTTTTCAGTACCACCCTGGAACCAGGTAACTTTCATATCAGGGAATGCTTTAGCTACATTCGGTTTACACATTTTATCGATGATATCAGGATAAATAGAGGTATAAACCATAACGTCGCCTTTAGGACCGCCTTTAGAATCTGCAGCCTTCTTATCACCGCTGCCGCCACAGCCGGCAACTGCTACGGATAATGCCAGAACTGCTGCCGCAGTGCACAACCATTTTGCGTTTTTCATCAAACATCCACTCCTTTGTGTTGTCGTACTACCCTTAAAGTTCGCCCGGCTTTGTAAAATTCCTGCTTACATTAGAAAAAAAGTTTTACAAAAAATTAAAATTTATGTCACATTTACGCCTTATTTAAAAAACATTCCATTGTCAATTGACAATACGACACTTTTGGCCCTACGGGATTTTTAACGTCCCACTCTATAGCGTCACCAGAAAATTCAATTCCCATGCCGGCACATAGGGATGCTTGCGCAGATAAACCTTATATTCAGGTACTAACCGCCATAAAAACAGCGGCAATAAAAACATGTCAACATCATGATGATAAGCAGCAATAAATAATTTAGGCCGATTGAGCCGTATCTGCTCGCTGCCGCCTGCCAGAGCCTCCAGCTCGGCACCTTCCACATCCATTTTAATGTAAGTAACGCGCTCGCCCTGCAGCAGCGTATCGATATCGGCCGCCTGCACGGTCCGCCGTTGACCTGCCAGTAATGTCGACTGACGTCCGCCGCTGTCGGAAAAAGATAATTCGGTACACTCTTTCCAAATGGCCCTTTCAAAAATTTTAATATTTGTCAGACCGCTGGCTTCTACATAAGCCGCCAGCTTTTTATAATTGCGTCTGTCCGGCTCTGCCGCAAAGATCTTATTATATTTACTATTCGTCAGCTGTAAAAATTCTCTGATCGTATCACCATTATAAGCGCCTAAGTCGGCATACGTTTCTGTCCCGCTCCAGCTGAAGATACTCTGCAGGTCTTCCAAGCGCTCCGTATCACTTTGCCATAAATAATACAGCTTCCCGCTCAGCTTATAATTCAGCGCCGCCGCAAAAACCTTACGGGACCAGTCGTCAGCCAATTTGTCATATACCTGCTGCAATTCCTGCTGGTGCCGCTGCAGCCAGTCAAACGAAACTGTTTCATCTCCGGGAAACAGCGGCAAATGCGGCGCTACGGTCTCATGCAGCAGACTCAGCTCTTGAAAGCGTTGTAAAACCGCGGGCGACTCTGAGGCAAAGGCAATCACGAGCAAAAAATCCCCCAGACGTTCCTTAACAGCATCATAAGTCTCGACCCTGTAACCGCGAAAGACCTGCCCACGAACAAACTCGTCACTGGCAAAAACACCGGCAACCTCTACTTTATGGCTGTCACACCAGTCAATGATCTGATCGGCGCCATTGCCCATGCCATATAAAACGACTGGTTTGTCCGTCAGCTGCAAAGTCTGCCAGACATCCTGCCCGGCTTCAATAAAATCCAACATTTTCGATGCTCCCTTCTTCATAACTTTATTGTACACGAAACTTTCTCTGCAGTCATACTTTTCTTAGGTTAACTTTTTCTGGTATCAAGGTTGACATACTGGTCCTGAGTTTTATATACTATTATCGTAAACTAAAACATATTCTATGGTTAACCATAACTAAGGTGATCTGCATGTCTACTTTTAAAATCCGCGCAATCAGCGAAATTGCTTTATTGGCAGCCTTTATCGCCGTCAGCGGTGCTTTTAAACTGCCCAGCTTCATTCCCGGCAGTGAATTTCAGCTTTCGGCACCGCTGGCCGTCGCCATCTGCGGTGTTTTTGGCACCAAAAAATACCTGCTGGCCGGTCTGCTGGCCTCTGCCGGCGGTTTACTTTTAGGTACCCAAACTATTTTCAATGTCCTTATCGCAATGCTTTTCAGGATAGTCGTTGCCTTATTATATGCAGTTTTAGGTAAAAGCAAAGTCTTCTACCTGTTATCTGGACCGCTGGCCTCTGCCGCAGCACGCCTTGCGCTCAGTCTTGTTATCGGCAAAGCAGTTTATCCCTTGCTGGCGGCGGCCCTGCCCGGAATGATTTTTACAGCTTTAACGGCAGGATTATTTGCTTCTGTCCTTGAGAAAACCCTGATTTTGACCAAACGTGCTTATGAACGCTACTAAACAGTGTTTTTTTATTGTACCTGAAGCATAAAGCTTCAGGTCTTTTTATCTTCCCTGTAGCTATACTTGCCCGCAGCTTTTTATAATGTTAAAATAGTATTGATAATATTTGCCGGAATATTCTTACTGCTCACTGATATTTTCCGGACATATTTATATTACATTATCAATAAACGGCCTTTGGGCCTGCGGAGGACTTGTTATGATTTTACAGGAATCTGGAGAAAACTATTTGGAAACCATCCTGATGCTGCAGCAAAAAAACGGCAGTGTGCGCTCCATCGATATCGCAACGTACATGAATTTTACCAAAGCCAGCGTCAGCCGGGCCATGAGTATTTTAAAACGTGAAAACTATATTCTGATGGAAGCTGACGGCAATATCGTGCTGACTGAAACGGGCCTGGCCAAAGCCAATGCCGTTTTGGAAAGACACCGTTTATTAACACGTTTCTTATGTGAAAATCTGGGCGTTCCTGCCACAATAGCAGAAAAAGACGCCTGCCGCATTGAGCATGTTATCAGCCCGGAAACCTTTGCGGGCATCAAAAAACTGATCAAAAACTCTTAAACTTTAAAGGAGCTGTTTGATAATGATGAAAAAACTATTTGTTTTACTTACTGTAGCCATTGCCATGCTGGCACTGCCGCTGGCAGCCCATGCCGACAAAACGAAATGGGTCAATCCTAATTATGGTTTTACTAAACTTCACCGTATCAATCTGGTCTCTGTAAGTGTAGTGGATCCTGTCGGCAGCAATTTTACTGTTGACGATATGGCAACCGAAAAAATAATCAGTGCTTTGCAAAAGGCTTTCATAAAAAAAGATTATACTTTTGACACAAGTATCGAATCAAATCTTTCTATCACCAAAGAAGATGCTTCGCAATTGACTAAAGATGCTTTAAGCGGAACTTACACGGATATATCTAACAAAATAGCACCTGCTGCAACCGCTGATTTGAAAATAATCGCCCACAAATTTGGTTATAACAAACGCATCATCCCTGCACATGAAGAACCCCGTACCAGATATTACAAAGAAAAAGTAAAAGACAATAAAGGCAACTGGATTGAAAGGGATGCCCAGCGAACTGTTTACGAATACGTCCCGGCACGTACAGTTTATGATGCCTACGTCGATGTGGCTTTCCATCTGTTCGATCCTGCAACCGGAAAAATAATCTTCAGCCTCCGCGATTCACGCAGTCGGGTCGAAGATAGTGATACTACCAATATGTGGCAGCGTGTTGCCAATGCTTTTGTTCAGGATCTGGATAAAGCCGCCAAAAATTAACTTAAATAACGACCTGCCCTCCTTTGCTTATTAAAGGAGGGTATTGTTTTTTTGTATAAGAATGTATTAATGACATTCTTGCTATTTTACTTGACACTCTATTTAAAAATGTTATAATTTAGTATATCAAACTGAATACGGTAATGCAGGTTCCGTAAGGAATAACAGAGAAGTCCGGTTCAATGCCGGCGCGGTCCCGCCGCTGTAAGATGGAGCAAAGCCTATAAAACCACTGGAAAATTCTGGGAAGGAAGGCCAAGCGATGAAATCAAGCCAGAAGAACTACCTGCATCGCGATCTTAGTGACCTGCGAAGGACGGGGAAAGATCATGGTTCTAGCCTGACCATGTTTTTATCACCATCCTGATTTTTACGGATGGTTTTTTTATTACCTATTCAGAAAATAATCAGAGGAAAGAGGAATCATTTATGAAAAAACTACTTTCAATGTTAGTTATGGCTTCAATGATGGTTTTTGCATTAGGAACTATGGGGGCTTCTGCTGCTAAAGCGCCGCAGAACGACAAAGCCGTAGTAGTAGTCAGCTTCGGCTCTACCTTCGACGATACCCGCACCAAAGATATCGGCGGTATCGAAGAAGCCGTTGCCAAAGCTTTTCCGAACCGTGATTTTAAACGCACTTTTACTTCCTACATCATTATGGAACGTTTGGAAAAAAATAAAGGCATCAAAGTCAATGACCTGCCTACGACCTTAAAAGAACTGAAAAAAGCCGGTTATAAAGATATCCTCGTACAGCCGACCCATCTGCTGCACGGCGAAGAATACGAACAAAAAGTCCTGACTACTGTCGATAAATTCAAAGGCGACTTTGACCGCATCGTTGTCAGCGATCCTTTGATGGTCGGTAAAAACGACTTTGCTATCGCCGCTTCCGCTGTGGCTACTCAATTCCCGACCCTGGGCAAAGGCGAAGGCGTTGTGCTGATGGGCCACGGTTCTCCCCGTGACAACAACCAGTCCTTTGGCAACACCTACAAAATGCTGCAGGAAACCTTTGATAAAATGGGTCTGCCCGTAGTAGTAGGCACTGTTGAAGAAGTAGATACCCCTAATGTTGACGAAGTGCTGGAACAAATCAAAGCACGCGGCTACAAAACCGTGCATATGTTCCCGCTGATGATCGTTGCCGGCGACCATGCCAACAACGACATGTATGGCGATGAAGAAGATTCCTGGAAATCCCTGATCGAAAAAATGGGTGTCAAAACCATAGGTCACCTGCAGGGTATCGGCCGCAACGCCGCAGTACAGGCAATTTACGTACAGCATGCAGTTGCTGCTGAAGCAGGCGTGCAAAGATAAAAGATTACTGTCAGTACCAAGGACGTTCTTTCGCGGAAGAACGTCCTTTTATGTTCTGGAAATAAATACAAAAATATTACAACGTCTTTATTTAGACAAAATTTTCTGTAATTTTGTCAGCTATCGTTGCTGCTGTGCTTGCCTTACGCAATATGTAAATGCTATACTTTAGTCAATGAAAGACATTCATATGAAGAAAGGGTGTTGCACCAATGGGTTTAGTTATCTCTGCTCTCGTTACTTTTTGGGTCGGCTTTCTGATCTACAAAAAGTACAAACCACAACCAGTCTTATTCTTAGGCGGTATGATTTTAATGTACATCGCCGCCGTTTTCGGCTATGGTACTATTTTACCTGCCAAAGCCGCTACAGGCTCTACTTTCTTTGATGCTTTTGAATTTATCCGTGCTACCATGAGCTCCAATGCCGGCAAGCTGGGCATGAACATTATGGCGGTCGGCGCTTTTGCCCGTTATATGGACAAGATCGGCGCTTCCCGTTCTCTGGTTCGTCTCACCATTCGTCCTCTGCTGGCGCTCAAATCGCCTTATATCGTTTTATCCGGCACCTGGATCGTCGGCATGCTGATCGGTCTGTGCATCAACAGCGCTTCCGGTCTGGCCATGCTTTTGATGGTCACTATGTTCCCGATCCTGATCGGACTTGGCGTCAGCCGCCTGTCTGCTACGGCAGCCGTTGCTACGACGCTGTGCTTTGACTGGAGCCCCAGTGATACCGGTACGATCCTGTCTGCTGAAACCGCAGGCCTGAACCCGGTAGTTTACTGGACTGACTATCAGGTCCCCATCGTTTTGGTGGCTTTTGTAGTTGTCGGTACCCTGCACTATTTCACGCAAAAATATATGGATAAACGCGACGGACATATCGTCCAGCCGATGGAAGTTGAAAAGCCTGCCGAAGATGATCCGGCTGACAGCGCTCCGCTGTGGTATGCAGTCCTGCCTGTCATCCCGCTGGCTTTGATCCTTTCCTTCAGCCCGCTGTGGATCACCTCCATCAAAATGAACATCGTTATGGCTATGTTCATCGGTCTTTTTATCGGCGCCTGCTGCGAATATATGCGCTGGCATGACGGCAAAAAAGTCATGGGCGATATCCAGACCTTCTTCGACGGCTTGGGTATGCAGATGGCTAACGTCATCACTTTGATCGTTGCCGGTCAGACTTTTGCTCAGGGCCTGTTGTCCATGGGCACTATCAACTCCCTGATCTCCGGCAGCCAGGGCTTCGGCTTCGGCCCGATGTCGATGATGCTCGTTATGGTGGCTATCATCGCCTTCTCCGCCGTTGTTATGGGTAGCGGCAACGCACCGTTCTTTGCCTTTGCGGCACTGACTCCGGCTGTTGCAGCGCAAACCGGTATCCATCCGGTACTGATGCTGCTGCCGATGCACTTTGCAGCCTCTATCGCCCGCAACTGGTCACCGATCACCGCAGTTATCGTCGTTTCCTCCGGCATGGGCGGCGTTTCTCCGTTCGACCTGGTCAAACGTACTGCTATCCCGATGGCCGGGGCTATGCTCGTCAACATCGGTATGACCTTCTTCTATTATTACAGAGGTTAATAAAAACTTATAGCAACAGACAGAATAGCTGCCTGCGGGCGGCTATTCTTATTTTAGAAAGGATGTGTAAACCATGTTCATCTGCGACTGTCACTGCGACACCCTGACCGAGCTGTACAAAAAAGGAACTTCCCTGTACGACAACGACCAGCATTTTGACATCAAACGTCAGATCGAGCTGGGCGGCGGCCTGCAATTCTGCGCCATCTTCGTACCCACCCACGAATTCCGTTATTACGGCGGCCTGCGCTATACCATGTGCCTGTTGGATAAATACCAGCAGGAGCTTAAAGCACTGCAGGCCAACGGCATCGACGTACTGCCCGTACTGACGAAAGCCGATGCTGCCGATGTGCTCAATCACAAGGCGGCTACCCTGCTGGCGATCGAAGAAGGCGGTGCCATCGACGGCAGCCTGGAAGCGCTGCGGGTGCTGTATGAACTGGGACTGCGCGCCATGACGCTGACCTGGAGCAACCGCAACGATATTGCCGACGGCGTCAACGAAGAATGCAGCGGCGGCGGCCTGACCACCTTTGGCCGTAAGGTCGTTGCCGAAATGAACCGTCTGGGTATGCTGGTCGACGTTTCTCACATCGCTACGGCCGGCTTCTGGGACGTGATCGAAACTTCTACCAAACCGATCATCGCCACCCACTCCAACGCCAAAGCCCTGTGCAGCCATCCGCGCAACCTCAATGACGACCAGATCAAAGCCATCAACGCCAATGACGGCCTGATCGGCATCACCTTCGCCGGGCAGTTCCTGGAAGAAGATTACAACAACGCCTGCATCGACAGCGTTTACCGCCATATCGACTATATGCTGAACCTTTTGGGCAACGATGACCATATCGGCTTCGGCAGCGACTTTGACGGCATCAGCCATCCGCCGTATAACATCCACGGCGTGCAGGATTACAAACCGCTGGTAGAATACCTGCAAAGCAAAAACTACAGCGACAGCACTATCGAGAAGATCACCCACAAAAATGTACTGAATCTGCTGGGTAAAGTGCTGTAAATGAAAAAAGCAAAGGTCCTGACAGTTAAACTGTCAGGACCTTTTATATTGCAGCTGCTTTTACAGCGCTGCGCTGACGCTTGCGCGCAAGCGGCGCTCACTTAGAATGTGAACCGCAGCCCGGCGTTGACGCTCCACTTTTTATTGATGTCGCCGCCAAAGCCACGCTCTACTTCACCGTAGAAGCTGCTGTCTTTACTCAGTCTGATATTAGCGCCCAAGCCCAGCTCAAACCAGGTATCGCCGTAGTCATTATGCTTGCTCAAAATATCGTTAGTGCCGCCGGCCTCCGAGGTCAGCTGCAGGTCGCGCTTGCCGGCAAATTCGTGCAGCAGGTCAGCTTTCAGGTAGATATCACTGCCGTTTTTGATCTTCTGCCCCATAACGAAGCCGATACGCCCGATTGCGCTGTTCATGCCTTCGATATAGCCGTTGGCTCCTCTATTGGTAGTGTAGCTGATGCCGCTCAAGCGTCCCAGCGTAAACTGTGCCTGCGGCTCAAAGAACAGGCCCTGCTGATAATCAAAGCGCTGGCCGTATTCCACGCTGACGCTGTAGGCGTGCTGCTTATAGCTGGCTTTGTCAGGATTGGCGCCGTAAGAATCAAGATCGGTGTCAAAAATACCTGCCCGTGCCGTGACGTTGGTATAGGTTCCCTTAGCACCCTGCCAGACGCCGTACAAACTAAAGGCTGTCAGTTTGTCCTTGCCGCTGCCCGGGTCATAGGTGCCGCTGCCGTCGCCGTAGTCCACGGCGAAACCATAGGTACTCCCGGCATCGGCTTTTTGGTCATAGCCCAGCTGGTACAGGTTGTAACGTCCTTCGTAACCGCTGCCGCTGAAGCGTCCCGCCTGCGTCCGGGCCCAGATGCCGTCTGCCCGTTCGCTGCCATTTCCCAATGCACCCAAACGGCTGCGCAGGCTGTCGTTGGTATTGCGCCACAGGGCGTAGCTGTTATCGGCTGCGTCCAGCAGCACCTGGGTATCGTTGTTGATGTTTCTCTTGATTGCAGTCAGATACCAGTCGTTAGCCGACTTCCCTAATTCCCCGCCATTGGTCAAAGTAGGATCGAATTCAAATAAACCGCCCAGATTCAGCTCCTTGCCTGCAAAGGTCAGCTTGCCGCTGGTATCGGTGATCAAAAGCTGCTGGCGCTCGCCTTTCACTTCCGCACTGTTCAGCAGGCTCAAATCGCGGATCTGCACGTAATGGGTACCCACATCGGCGCTGGTGATAGTTACCTTGTCGCTGTTGGCCCCGCCGGCCAGGTCAGTATCCATGATAAAGGTGTTGCCGCTGCCTTGCAGCTTGTTGATAGTCAAGCTTTCGTAAGTGGGCGTTACCGGCGCTCTGGTCACGCTGCTTGCCGTCATGTCGATGCTGCCGTTATTGGCCGACATGGTACCGCTGATGTTAAAGCTGCCGCCGCTGACATTTTCCAATTCTAAAACGCCGCCGCTCATGGTAAGATCGCTTACCACGCCGCCGCTGGCAAAATACATCGTGCCGTCCTTGATCTCTGTAGCTAAAGCCGTACCGCCGTTCAGCACCATTTGCATACCGCCGCTGTTTAAAACAGTGCCGCTCATCTGCGCGCCGCTGATGACGCCCATCGTCACATTGGTACCGCCGCTGCCCAGTGTCATATTATCGTAGCCTGCAGTGATATTGTCGATGATCTGCACGCCGCCGCTGTAACCAATACCGGAGATAAGGCCGCCGCTGTATTGATAAACTGTACCGCCGCTGTTTAAAACCGTATCCAGCGAGGTGCCGCCTGTCAGCACCATTTGCATACCGCCGTTATTTAAAATAGTGCCGCTCATCTGCGCGCCGCTAATGACGCCCATGGTCACATTAGTGCCGCCAGCGCCTGTGCCCAAAGTCATACCATTGTAGCCTGCATTGATATTGTCGATGATCTGTACGCCGCCGCTGTAACCAATACCGGAGATAAGGCCGCCGCTTTTTTGATAAACTGTGCCGCCGCTGTTTAAAACCGTATCCAACGAGGTGCCGCCGCTCCTGATAGTCTGCGTACCGCCGTTCAAGGCGCTGACCGTGCCGCTGCCAGCACTGTAGATATACTGCGTACCGCCACTCATGATGCCTACCGTACCGCTGCCGCCGTTCCTGATATCCTGCCTACCGACGCTCATAGTGCTTACGGTACCACTGCCGCCGCTGTAGATAGTCTGCGTACCGCCACTCATAGTGCTTACCGTACCCTTACCGTCGCCTATGATAGCCTGCTCACCGGCGCCGCTCATAGTGCTTACCGTACCGCTGCCGCTGCTGCGAATAAACTGCACACCGCCGCTCAGAGTAATTACGGTGCCATTGCCGCCGCTGCTGATATCCTGCGTACCGCCGCTCATAGTGCTTACGGTGCCATTGCCGCCGCTGCTGATATCCTGCCAGCCGCCGTTCATAGTGCTTACGGTGCCATTGCCGCCGCTGCTGATATCCTGTCTACCGCCGTTCAAGGCGCTGACCGTGCCGCCGTAGCCGCTGCCGATATTCTGCACACCGCCGTACATATTAACTACCACGGCTACGCTGCCATAGCGGTCAATAATTTGTGTACCGCCGTACATATTAACTACCGAACCGATGCCACCATAGCTTATAATCTGCGTGCCGCCATACATGGCGCTTACCATGCCGCTGCCGTACATTAAGACAGCCTGACCCCCACCACTCATGGTGCTTATCGTACCGCTGGCACTGGAAGCCTCGATATTCTGCCAGCCGCCGCTGTACATAGTGCTTACAGTGCCGTTGCCGCTGCTGATATCCTGCACACCATCGCTCAGAGTAATTACGGTACCGCTGCCCCCACTGATATCCTGCTTACCGCCGCTCATAGTGCTTACGGTACCATTGCCGCCGCTGTAGATATACTGCGTACCGCCGCTATTGGTACCTACCGTACCGCTGCCGCCAGCGCTGATATACTGCGATCCACCGCTATTGGTGCCTACCGTACCGCTGCCGCCGCTGCTGATAGCCTGCTCACCGCCGCTCATGGTGCCTACCGTGCCGCTTTGCCCGGCAGTTATATTTTGGCTGTCGCCACTGACCATAGAAGCAACGCTGTCATTACCGCCATAGCTTGTCGCTTCGGCCGTGGCAAAAACAGCCCGGTCCAGATAGTCTAAAGCCTGGGGCAGTACGGCGTAGTCCAAAGGCTGAGCTTCGCCGGCTGCCGGCTGGGGCAGCTGTGTCTGCGGCTCGGCTACCGCCAGCGCCGCCATGGGTGCGACTGTATTGACCAGATTCATGCCCATCACTACTGTAGCCAGCAGCTTCTGTGTTTGTTCCTTCCTTGCTTTTCCCTTCGCCATGTACTTCATCCTTCTTTCTGTCAGTAGCTTGTGCTTTGATTAGGTAGTTTTCTCTCTTATTTTCTTTAGAGAAATATTTCTTACTGCTTCCAGTGCAGATTTTGTTTTTGGTTTTAGACTTTTTAAATGTTCATTTCTTTTGGCGGCAAAAGAAACGAACCAAAGAAAAGCCGGCACGTCGCAGATTTTTATTTTGCTTCGCTCAACGGCGGCTCCGCGAAACTCGCCTGCAAGCAGGCTCAAACATGTCACTCCGCTTTCGCCTTATTCGCATCGCACATAACAAAATCTGCTCAATGTGCCCTAACACCCTACGTTCTACTGCTTTAGTTACTAAGCATTGATAACATTAGGCTGTCGTGATAGTGCTTATGAAATTAATAGCTGAATAGTACGATTCAGACGGTTTTACAGCGCATTGGGAAGATTTGGCAGATGAGCGAAACGCAGCTGCAAGCAGGCGCAGGGTATGTCTGAGGCATTGAGGCACTGTTATATGCAGCGCATAGAACAGGACTGCCGAAAGCCCGCAGAAATACTGACTGAATAGGGAAGTATTTCTGTGTTATCCTCTAATTATTTAGGCAGGCTATGCGCAGCATAGCATTAAATTTTTTCTCTGTGATGCCGAGTTGCCCGGAGCGCGTACAGCGAGTGAAGCGCAATCCAAATCTTAACAGCGCTGAAAGTTCTTTGGGTACCTTTCTTGCCCAAGAAAGGTACAGGTCAAAAACGAAAAAACTTGTAGACTTTCTTTCAAGAAAGTCTACACAATATTAGCCGCTACTGTTAACGCGCGCCATAGATGCGGCACCAGTGCAGATGAGTCATAGATATCTTGTCCGCGTCCAGCGGCAACTGCTTTTGCAGCGTAAACTGCGCTTCCAGCAGTTTAGCTACGTTAGCCTGCGCTTCCGGCTGCTGGTCCAGATAAAACATCTTGGCGCCGGTCTCGCTGTCCAGTACCGGGACCGCCCTGTGCTGCATATTCAAAACAAACAGTCTGTCTTTGATTACCTGCCGCAATATCTGGATATCGTGGACCGGGTCGTAGACGTGCTGCAATACGTACACCGCCAGGCCGCAGTCTACCTGCAGTCTGCCCGTCCCCCCCAACTGGCAGAACATTTCGTAGGAAAGGACACTAAAACGGTCATCCGCCACATACTCCTGGGCCAGCCGCCGCATATCCGGCGAAATATCTACTCCCAGCACATGGCAGTCATACTGCTGCAGCAGCGCTTTAGAGAGCCGGCCGATGCCGCAGCCAAAATCCAGGATCGTTTTGCCGCTTAGGTCTCCAAACCCTTCGGTAAACAGTCCCTTCATGTATTCTGTTTCCCGGTCCCAGCGTTCTTTATAGTCGCCGCCTTCTCTTTCTTCGGTCAGGATGATCGCTTTGGCTTCCTGCATATCCTGCACTTTGAACATATCCTTGTAATAGTAAAGGCTCATTTTCTCTCACTTCCTTTTTTGCTGCTTCTGCCGCGCACTGTTTTTGGCGCAGCCAGAGGGTCCAGCTGATAGTCGGCCATCAGCCGGTCGATGACTTTGTTCACTGCCTCCGGTGTTATATAACGGCTGCATTCAAACTGTCTTTCCGTACCCTTTAAGCGTGGGCACCATTCAAAGTCCTTGTGGTCAAAAACGATGCGGGTATCGTTCCAACAGCCGTTGCAGACATGGTAGTTGATGACCCGGTACAGCGTAGGGAATTCGTTGGCCGGCAGCGTAAAGCCGCTGATCAGCACTACCGGTATGCCTACGCCGTTAGCTACCCAGCTGAGACCGCTGGAAAGGCCCACAAAAAAGTCGGCGTGCTGCAGCAGGTCGACCCGCTCCTGCAGCGGCAGCTTGCCGGTAAAGTCCTCTGCGCCGTAGGGAATGATGTTGTAGCGGCTTTTCTGCGCATAGACGTTTTCCCTGTCGATGCACAGTACCCGGTAGCCCCGCTCCTTTAAGTGTTTGACTACGTTCAGCCAGCCGGCGCCGTTGTTCCAGTATTTGGCCTGGCCGCTGGACTGGGCTGCAATGCAGACGTAGGGTTCTTTGATCTTACGTGTTTTGTTTTTGGGCAGCAGCCGGATGCTCAGTTCTTCCGGTTCGGTGCTGTTGCCCAGACCCAGGATCATGGCCGCGTTTTTATGCAGGCCCCTTATTCTAAAGTCGCCCGGCTGATGCACCCTGTCGTCACAGGGAAAGAAGATGCCCATATAGTAGCTGGCGTACAAGCCTTCCGGCCGTTCTTCCGGTTTGATAAAGCTGATCTCGGGATAGGCCGGGCTGATGATCCCGGCCATTTCTTCTGCCATAGCGCAGTAAAGTTCGCATTGATGCTTCTGCCTAAATGCTTCCGCATAGGGGAACCAGGCCAGTACATCGCCCAAGATCCCGACCGGGAATTTGAGCAGTACTTTTTTGCCCTGTAAATCCAGATTGTGGGCAAAGATCAGCTTGTCCTTTTCGTAGACTTCGATGCGGAAGTCGATAAAATACTTTTTGCTGCTGGTCACCAGCACGCCGCTGGCGGGCGCGTCGTACACAGTCAGGCAGGCTTCCCGGTCGATAAATTTTACTCTGTACTCGCCCTGGGGCACAGTGACCCTGGCCCCGTAGTTAAAGTCGAATTTGATGCCCGGCAGGCCGCTTTCCTGCTGCACCTCGCCGGCATCAAAAAGCATATAGGGTTTAGTGGGCGCTGCTGCTTTAGCGCCGCCTGCTTGGGCAGCCGCACTGTCTGTATTACTGCCGCTGACGGCAGGTGCGTTACCATTCTGAACTGCGCTGCCATTTTGACCCATGATGCGGGCCAGCTCTGCCGCGTCCGCTGATTTTATTTCCGGCATTTTTTCGCTCCTTTGCTATGTTGCTCATTATCTATCTCCTCCGCAGCTGTTGCCGCGGTCAAGCTTTTTAATGTTTTGACAACCGCAGCAGCTGCAAAAGCTGCCGCACTTCCTCTACGGTATAAACTTCTGCTGGGGCATCCTGCTCAGTCGCAGCCTTTCCTGCCTGCTCTTTGCTCCAGTCCAGCGCCGCCCGGGTATCTAAAAATACTTCCAGCCGGCAAGCCAGCACATTGGCGATACGCAGCAGCAGCCTCAGGCTGATCTTCACCCGGCCACATTCCAGATTGCTCATGTGGGTCTGGCTGATGCCGATACGCTTCGCCATTTCCTGCTGACCGATCTGGCAGGCCATCCGCACAAAGCGGATATTGCCGCCGATATTTTGCAGGCATTTTTCATCGTACAACCTTACACCTCCACTCCTGCGATAGTAAAAATATTGTGCTGCCTTTGTCTTACTTTGTTAAAACTGATTTTATTTGCTGAATTTTAAATACATTTGTTAAAATAATATTCGTGCCTATTATAGCACGTTTGTGCCCCCCCACAAGACATACCAACGGATATTTTCGACGCAGCTTGGTTATCTATTGCCCTTACGTTTTGCTAGCCGCCAGGAGAGAAGAGGAGCCGTACGGTGTCACGGCTTGCCGGACACTTGTTATTTTGCTTTTTAATTTTCTTTTTCCTTAAAATTCCAATTTTTGCTTTTAAATTTAGTTTTTGTTTTTTATTATGCCGCTTTCTTAAAAGCAAGCGGCGCAAAGAGCTTCAGCGCTGTTAAGATTTGGATTGCGCTTCACTTGCTGCCCGCGCTCCGGGCAACTCGGTATCACTTTGTAGCTTTTAGACTTTCTTTCAAGAAAGTCTAAAACAAATTCAAATTCTTATAAAAAAATATTTTGGATATGGGAAATTGTCGCAGGCTTTGAAAAATCCTGCGACAATTTTCACTTAGTTTAGAACATAAATCTCAACCCGGCGTTGATGCTCCACTTTTTGTTGATGTCGCCGCCGAAGCCGCGTTCTACTTCGCCGTAGAAGCTGCTGTCTTTACTCAGTTTGACGTTAGCGCCCAAGCCCAGCTCGAACCAGGTATCGCCGTAGTCGTTGTGCTTGCTCAAAATGTCATTAGTGCCGCCGGCGTCCGAGGTCAGCTGCAAATCACGCTTACCGGCAAATTCGTGCAGCAAGTCGGCTTTCAGATAGATATCGCTGCCGTTTTTGATCTTCTGACCCATAATGAATCCGATACGCCCGATCGCGCTGTTCATGCCTTCGATATAGCCGTTAGCGCCCCGGTCGGTAGTGTAATTAATGCCGCTCAACCATCCCAGCGTAAACTGCGCCTGCGGTTCAAAGAACAGTCCCTGCTGCAGGTCAAACCTCTGTCCGTATTCTACGCTGACGCTGTAGGCGTGCTGCTTGTAGCCGGCTTTATCGGGGAAATCCCCGTAGGATTCCAGGTCAGTATCGAAGATACCCGCCCTGGCGGTGACGTTGGTATAAGTGCCCTTAGCACCCTGCCAGACACCATACAAGCTAAATGTTTTTAACTTGTCCTTGCCGCTGCCCGGATCATAGGTACCATTGCCGTCGCCATAGTCCACAGCAAAGCCGTAAGTGCTTCTGCCATCGGCTTTTTGGTCATATCCCAGCTGATACAGATTGTACCGGCCTTCGTAGCCGCTGCCGCTGAACCTGCCCGCCTGCGTCCGGGCCCAGATGCCGTCGGCATGTTCGCTGCCATTTCCCAGCGCGCCCAACCGGCTGCGCAGGCTGTCATTGGTGTTGCGCCACATAGCGTAGCTGTTATCGGCTGCGTCCAGCAAGACTTGCGTATCATTGTTGGCTGTTTTGGCAATCTTAGTCAGATACCAGTCGTTGGCCGACAGCCCCAGCTTGTCGCCTTGGGTCATAGTCGGGGTAACATCAAACAGGCCGCCGCTATTCAGCTCCTTGCCTGCAAAGGTCAGCTTGCCGCTGTTATCGGTTATCAAAAGCTGCTGATGTGCCCCTGTGACCAACGTACTGTTCAGCTTGCTCAGGTCTCTGATCTGCACGTAATGGGTTCCGGTATCGGCACTGGTGATAGTCACCTTATCGCTGTTGGCCCCGCCGGCCAGGTCAGTATCCATGATAAAGGTATTGCCGCTGCCCTTTAAATCCGCTATAGTCAGCGTTTCGTAGGCAGGGGCTGCCGGCGCTCTAGTCACGCTGCTGTCCGTCATGTCGATGATACCGTTATTGGCCGACATGGTACCGCTAATAGCAAAACTGCCGCCGCTGACATTTTCCAGCTCCAGGCTGCCGCCGCTCATGGTAAGGTCGCTTACTACGCCACCGCTGGCAAAATACATAGTGCCGGCAGAGATGGTTGCAGATACTGCCGTACCACCGCTGGTCAGTTCAACAGTGCCGCCGGTCAAAGTCGTATCCAGCGAGGTGCCGCCGCTGCTGATAGTCTGCGTACCGCCACTCAAGGCGCTGACCGTGCCGCTGCCGCTGTAGATAACCTGATGACCGCCGCTGTGCATAGTACTTACGGTGCCTATGCCGCCGTGGATCTCCTGCGTACCGCCGCTCATAGTGCTTACGGTGCCGCTGCCGCCGCTGCTGATATACTGCGAGCCACCGTTATTGGTGCCTACCGTACCGCTTTGCCCGGCAGTTATAGTTTGGCTGTCGCCACTGACCATACTCCCAACGCTGTCATTACCGCCATAGTTTGACGCTTCTGCCGTGGCAAAAACAGCCCGGTCCAGATAGTCTAAAGCCTGCGGCAGCACGGCATAGTCCAGGGGCTGGGCTTCGCTGGCTGCCGGGCCAGGCGGAAGCAGCAGCTGCTGTTCGGTCTGTGCCACTGCCGCCATAGGCACGACTGTATTGACCAGATTCATGCCCATCACTACTGTGGCCAGCAGTTTCTGTGTCTGTGCTTTTTTTGTTTTTCCCTTAACCATATTTTCATCCTTCTTTCTCTCAGCAGCTTGTGCTTTAATGGGTAGTTTTCTCTACGGGAATTTTTCTTGTTGCTTTGCAATGCAGGTTTTGTTTTATCAAAGTTGCGCTTCCATCGCTAAAACTTTAAAAATATTTATCAGAATAATATTCCAGTACATTATAGCACACCTGTACCCCCCCACAAGACATACTAACAGATATTTTCGACGCAGCTTGGTTATCTATTGCCCTTACGTTTTGCCAGCCGCCAGGAGAGAAGGGGAGCCGCACGGTGTCACGGCTTGCCGGACACTGGTTTAGTGTTTTTCCTTTAAATTTTCTTTTTCTTTGAAATCAGGTTTTGTTTCTTAATTTCTTTAGACTTTTTTAAATGTTCATTTCTTTTGGCGGTAAAAGTAGCTTTAGACTTTCTTGAAAGAAAGTCAGCAATCTACAGAGACTCATTATGCAATCGCCTCTTGCGCTGTCCGTTTTACCATTGCATTATTTGCGGCGTTGCCACTTGCAACTAATGCGGTAAAAAGGCAATAACTTAGCGCACTGTGGCAAGTCCTGTTTTGCTTTGCTCGCTGTCCGGCTTCCAGGCAACTCGGCATTGGCGAAAAGAGAAAATCTTTAGTAAGAAAGCAGCAATGCCTCAAACAAACCTTCCAGCACTTACAGCTCGCTGCGCACACAACGGACTGGACCACAATGTGCGCTCAAAACCCAACATCGTACAAATTACTGCTAAATTTCATGAGCACGGTATCGATTGACTGATGTTATCAATGATTAGTGACTAAAGAAGT